>Ga0134105_1000265_pt1 | contig 62428 bp, 58 predicted proteins | sample 16_3_2metaG_FD_94457 | JGI IMG/M metagenome (GOLD analysis project Ga0134105, IMG submission 94457) | Switchgrass degrading microbial communities from high solid loading bioreactors in New Hampshire, USA - 16_60_3.3_214_A3 metaG | ecosystem: Engineered > Bioreactor > Semi-continuous > Anaerobic... | reverse complement strand
TCAAGCGATAACATCATATTCCGGTTTAAATCACATAGCTCGGAAACCATGCTGTCCTTTATATAGCTTGCAAACTCACGAAGGAAGATGACACGGCCATATTTGTTTCCCATCCGGAAGTGGTCTTTCTCAAACTCAAAAGTATCGGGACATATATAGTCCTTAAAATCGTGACCCTTTTTCATTGTATCGGACAGGTTAAAATAAAAAGGGTATGAAACTTTAACTGTGGAATAAGCACAAAATTGTTCTTCGAAAACTGAATAAAATTATATCTCTCATAATAACTATAAGTGTGGACAATATAACTTTAACTGTGGTATAATATAACCATAATTTAGTATTGGAGGTTATATTATGAGTAATATGTCAACAATAGAAAGAATATATAATGCATTATCCGCTATGGGATATAAAAGCAGGATAGAGTTCATAGATGATAATAATAACCATGAATTAAGGATTTACACAGATAAAGAGATGAAAGAAGAAGAGAAAAAAGAAATAAAAAGTCTCATTGAAGTAAGATATTTTATGCTTTATGATGATTTCTGCAAGTTTTATGTAGGTATCTAAAGAGATAAAAAGAGAAGTAGGTACATTATGAAATTAAGCGAAATTGTTGAAAATAATTCAAAGGAGCAATGACAACATGAACCAACTTAATTTACCAGAGTTTAAAGTTATAGGTGTACAAGAAAACGACCATGACATACTGTTTACTGTAGAGGCCAAAAAGCCACCGTATTGCTGTTCTGAATGTGGAAGTACATCTATCTACAAGCATGGCAAAACTGAACGCTTTGTGCGTGATTTGAACATGTTTGGTAAGCGTGTCGGCATCAACATAAAAGGCAACAGATACAAGTGCAGGGATTGTAGTAAAACCTTCAGTGAAACCTATAAATCCATAGATGACCGTGATAAGATTACCAAAAGGCTTTATGACTACATACAGAGCCAATCATTAAAAAAACCTTTTGCCCATATAGCCGATGAATTTAGCATATCTCCTACAACGGTTAAACGTATCTTCACCGAGTATGTTGAGGAGCAGGAAAGCCAAATGGTATTTAAAACACCAAGAATACTCGGTATAGATGAAGTACACCTTAACAAGCAGATGAGGGCTGTATTCACCGATATTGAGGGCTTAAAGGTGCTTAATATGCTTCCTAAACGTAATAAGGAAGATGTCATAGCATTTGTGGATAAACTCCCCGATAAAGACAATGTAGAGGTTGTAACAATGGATATGTGGCAACCTTATAGGGATGCTATAAGCATATGTTTACCCCAAGCCAAATGTGTAGTTGATAAGTTTCATGTTATTCAATACGGTAATAAGGCTCTGGAAGATAGCCGTAAGGCTTTCCGTAAGACTTTAACCGATAAACAGCGTAAGCAATTAATGCACGATAGATTTATACTTCTAAAGAATAAGGAGGATTTAAAACCACAAGAAAAGTGGAACTTACAAATATGGTTTGCTACCTTTCCCACACTTAAAGTTGCATATAACCTCAAGGAAGGGCTACGAGATATGTATCTCTGTAAAACCAAGGAACAGGCTATGGATTACTACAAACAGTGGAAATCGTCAATACCAAAGGATATGACAGCATTCCTCGATGTAGCCAAAATGATTGATAACTGGCATACAGAGATATTTAGCTACTTTGATTATTTCGTTACTAACGCTTATACAGAAAGTATTAATAACCTTATAAAGCATATTGAAAAAGTTGGTCGTGGCTACTCATTTGAAGTTCTTCGTGCTAAAGTATTATTCGGTACTAAAGCGACTGTTAAACCTAAATTTGGCGAACAGTCTTTTGGTCCTATGGATACTACCTTTAGCAAGGTGTTGTATGATTCATTTAATTATTTTTCACCAATACTCAAAGAAGGTTTTGGCGTATCAATTCCACAACTACTTGAAGTTATAGAGAGAGATGAATTTTAACATCTCTCTTTTTGTTTTCCACACTTAAAGTTATATATCCGAAATTTAAAGATATTTAAATCAGAGTTAAAAATAATATACCAAGAATAACTATTGTAGAAACGTCGTATACATTCTTTACTGAGATTATATAACTTATAATTAGATGTGAGCTTGGTATAAATAAGTGCTAATATTCCAGTAATAATTTAAATAGTACAGTAAATATTAAAAATAGAAAAACTTAATTTTTGTCTTCATAATTATGCTCCTGCATTTAATTTTATTATACACTTTGAAGTAAAAAGGCAAACAGTATTGCATTTTGTTGTTATTATGTCACAGCAAAGTGATTGTGAAAAATACAAAGATTTATAGGTAGTGAATCTTAAAGAATTGAAAAATATCACTCCCAGTTATAAATAAAGTAATAAATCAGATAACTTCTTTATATTTAAATATTTAGCGCTTTCTTTAGAATTAGGCCTTGAGTTGATTAATATAGGCTGTATACCTATGGAAGCTGCACTGTCTAGATTTATCTCATTGTCATCAATAAAAACCGTTTCTTCAGCCGGTAAATTCATAGCATCAAGTGCATATTCAAAAATTTTGACGCTTGGTTTTGATGCACCAACTTCATAGATAAGTGTCATGTTGTCGAAATAGTCATAAATACCGGCATTTCTTAACACTCTTTTTATTGAAGGGTCCGTATCTGAAATTACTCCAATTCGATATTTAGATTTTAAATATTCAAGAGTCTCTTTCACATTATCATAAAATATGTAATTCGAATCGTTATACACTCTGTCATAGGCAATAATATCAGCTTGTTCTTTTGAAATATTAATTTAAGCAGCATTTCTGCAACAGTTCTATAAAACTTTACACGTAGTTCAAGTTCTTCATCTTCTGTCAGGTAGGTTTTATTTTGAAAATATTCACCAGCTTTTGATACAGCTTCATTCAGTTTAGCCTGTGGTATTGAACGCAAGATTTTCGGGTTTATGTATTCTAAAGCTTTGGCGGTTATAAACCAGTTACCTGTGGCAGGTCGTAAAATTGTCCATCCAAGGTCAAAAAATATACCCCTTATCGGTTTTCTAACATTCAAGTTTGCTCCCCTCAATGCTACAAAAAACCATGTAAATCATTAATAAGTATTATATACCATATACTTACAGCAAACAATAAACTTTATTAATACTGAGTGAAGTTGATACTAATGATGTAAAATATAGGGTTCGTAGTTGACCGGCAAAGAAGCTGAACAGTAGTTACTCAATAAAGGTATATGAATCAATGCAACAATAGTAAAGACATGTAATCAGTTGTTCATTTACAAGATAATAGAGGTTTATGTGTACCATTATTTGACTATATGAAAAGATCCTAATATAAAGTTTGGTAATAGTTTGCAATTAGAACTTACTATTGTTTATATAAGCGCTAACAAATGAGAATTTATAAATGTATTTTAAACATAAATTTACTTTCGGTTTATATTTAACAAGAAACCATAAACTTTGAATTTTTTACAAGGGGCAGTTTTTATGTATTTTTCAATGGATGAAATAGGACTTGAAGATACAGAAAAAATCAAGTTAATTCAAGATAAATCGATAAAATGGGAATTAATTTGTGAAATTGCAAAAGAATATGGTTTTGATGGCATTCATTTTACACCTGCTTTGTATAAGGAATTCGGTCTTGATTTAAATAATATCCCTGAATACTTTAAAGATTTAAATTGACTTTTCATATAATATAATCTTAATGCTGAAAGTTGTATTGCTTAGCTTCTTTATTTCATAATTGTCATTTTTGTAACGAATATATAGTATTACTTAAGAATAGTTGCATGTTGTAAAATAATAATTATCTGCTCCATCTCAACTGTTAGGTTAGTTTATCTATCTTCAGCGGTTATTGTTTCTTATATAATATCCCTATAGAATATAAACAGAAGCAGCGCTGTTTACTATTTTTACGGGGGATATTATTATGAACAATTTAACTATTGGAAGGAATATAAAAAAGTTGCGTGACGAGAGAAATATAACGCAACAACAACTAGCCGATGCGCTGGGTGTAACCTATCAGGCAGTAAGCAAATGGGAGTGTGGCACTACACTGCCTGATATTGCGATACTGCCGGTAATAGCAAATTATTTTGATATAACAATAGATGAACTTTTTAAACCCAATATGATGGCTTACCGGAATAAAGCAGAGCGTCTTATGGCAATATATGAGAGTGATATTGAAATTTCAGATGCTTTTGAATCTGCTGACAGAGAATATAGGAAGCTGATTGCAGATAATAACTTTACTGTTTATGATATGGGCAATTATGCTTATCTTAATGATTGCCGCGCCCGTTATTATATAAAAATTGCTGAGAAATACTACCGTCAAGCAATCAAAGAGGGCTCAAAGGTAAAAGATGAAGAATACTATAGAAATGAAAGGCAGTATACACTGTTTCTTTCCCGATTAGGTCGAATCCAGGAAAATATAAAACACCATTTAGCTTTGCTTGAACAAGAGCCAGACAATCCCATGAATTATTCATCTCTAGTCTGTGCATATAAATGTGCAGGGGATTTTGATAATGCTATCAGAGTTGCTGAAAAGGGACTTAAGCTCTTCCCCAATGACGCAATCCTACTTAATTATGCCGGTGATACTTATAAAAGGCTTGGCAAATATGATGAAGCTATAGAGTGTTGGGATAAAGCTTTTGAGATTAATCCAGAAATGATTGATACCCGTTATTCAATGGTAGATTATCTGATAGAACAGGGACAAATTGAAAAAGCAAAAATTGTACTAAATCAAATTATAGAATGGAACGCCCAAAGAGGTTATGAAGTCGAAAACAAATGGGCAATAGATAAATTAAATAAACTTGAGAAGAACTCTTACCAATAAAAATAACATAAGTTTTTCAAATAAAAATACGCAACTCATACTTTTACAATAAATTCATAAGTTATTCTAAAATAAAAGCGGAGGAACATCCTCCACTTTTATTTTATTTTATTTTAATTTAATCTGATCCATTATTTCTTATGACTCTCAGATTTCACTATTATATTAAACGAAAACAATGACTATCTTTATAATCAACAAAGTATTACTCTGTGATAATGACTTATATCTTCTTGTGAGGGTTTATATCTTCTTATTTATTCTATATATTTTACAGCTACCATTTACAAGCTCAAATTATAGATTTATCATAGATGGCGAATATTTCTCCAGCCAGTAATTTACCTGTATCAAATAAGCTATAAGCTGCGGAGCTGCCATTAATTGACCAAACCACGGCTTGCCATATTCAGCTGGGGCCTGCATAAAGGAAAGCGCTTTCTTTTTATCAATAAATGACATGACAGGTGAGTTCGGATTATTTATAATATCCGAAAACTTTTGTGCAAGCAATCGTTCATAATTGGGATTATAGGTTTTAGGATAAGGGCTCTTTTTCCGAAACAGAAGCTTATCAGGCAGCAAATTTTTGCACGCTTCTCTTAGCAGCGCTTTTTCCACTCCGTTTCTATATTTCATATCCCAAGGCACGTTAAACACATACTCAATAATCCTATGATCAGCAAAGGGTACTCTTGCCTCAAGCCCGGAATACATGCTCGCCCTGTCCATCCTGTCAAGCAGGGTTTGCATAAACCACTTGATATTAAGATAAGTTATCTCTCTGCGCCTTTTCTCAACAGGATTTTCATTCTCCAGGTGAGGAACTTCCTTAAGGGAATCCGTATATTTTTCAAAAACATAGTCTTCCAGTTGAAGCTCTTTAATAAAATCATCAGATAATAACAAAGTTCTTGTTTTTAAATCCCTTGACCATGGAAATCCGTTTACCCGTATGAGTTCTTCTCTATAAAACCAGGGATAGCCGCCGAAAATTTCATCTGCGCATTCACCTGTTAAAGCAACTTTGTTATGTACTTTAACCAATGAGCAGAAATATAAAAGCGAAGCATCGATGTCGGCCATGCCTGGTAAATCCTTTGCATCCACAACCGCATAAAGTAAATCGGCCAATAAGCTCTCATCACATTCAAGATAAGTATGGTTTAAATCATATTTTTTAAGCATTATATCAACAAACGGTCTGTCTCGCTCGGGCTGAAATGCATTTGATTTAAAGTAAATACTATTATCTTTAAAATCAAATGAAAAGGTGTTTAGCTGCGAACCTTTTTTGCTTAAGTAATCAGAAGCTATAGCAGTTACTATGCTTGAGTCAATTCCTCCGGACAAGAAGCTGCAGACCGGAACATCGGAGACCATTTGTCTTTTAACAGAATCATGTACTAAAAATGATACCTTCTCAACTGTATCCTGATAGCTGTCAGTGTGGACATGACTCTCAAGATCCCAATAACGAACGGTATAAAAACCTTTTGTAGAAAAAACAGCATACTGCCCCGGTTTTATTTCATTTATACCGCAAAATACACCGCAGCCTGATGTCCGCGCCGGTCCTATCCCAAAAATCTCTCTATAACTGTTTATATCAATTTCAGGCTCTATACCCGGAAAGCAAAAAATTGCTTTTATTTCAGAACCAAAAATAAGGGTATTATCCCTTATTGTATAAAATAACGGCTTAACCCCCACACGGTCACGGTATAATACCAGCCTTTCAAGTCCTTCATCCCATATGGCAAAGGCAAAAATGCCGTTTAATTTATTCACAAAATCAATTCCATAATGTATGTATCCGTAAAGTATAACCTCTGTGTCGGTCGTCGTTTCAAAAACATATCCTGCTTCTTTTAACTCAGGCATTAATTCATCAGTGTTATAAATTTCTCCATTATAAATAATTACATATTCGATACCGTTGATTTTTTTCACAATAGGCTGGGCTCCAAAACATATGTCTCTTATAGACAGACGTGTATGGCTAAATCCTACATTCTTTCTTAAATATTCACCCGTATTATCTTTGCCGCGATGAGCGATAGATTCTCTCATGTTTACTAAGACAGTTCCCCAATAATCCTTATTCTGAGTATAATCAGCATTATAATTGCAAAATCCTGCTATTCCACACATACTAACACCTCATTTGCTGAATAAAAAACAAAGACGCTGCCGGTAATATATAATAGATCACCTGACGAACGCCTTTGTTCATACAATACAGTATATGTATGTGCATGTAAAAAGTGAACTTAAAATTGCATATTTCTTAATCTGTCCATCGCTTTTATTACATCATCTTTATTGCCGAATGCACTCAAACGGAAAAACCCTTCACCGTTTTCTCCAAAACCTGCTCCCGGAGTTCCGACTACATTATAATCCTTCAATAGTACATCAAAAAACTCCCAGGAAGACATATTATTCGGGCATTTAAGCCATATATAAGGTGAATTCCTGCCGCCTGTAAACCAAATATCAAGCTCTTTCAGGGTTTCTGTCATAATACGGGCATTTTCCAGGTAATAGCTTATATTTTCCTTAACCTGCATAAGTCCCTTTTCTGAAAATACTGCCTCAGCTCCGCGCTGTACTATATAAGGTACTCCGTTGAATTTTGTCGTCTGGCGTCTGAGCCAAAGCTTATTCAAAGGTGTATTGTCTCTTATAAGTTCATGAGGTACAATGGTATAACCGCAACGAGTCCCGGTGAAACCTGCAGTTTTAGAAAGAGAACAAAATTCAATGGCACATTTTTTCGCTCCGGGAATCTGATAAATGCTTGAAGGCAAATCGCTGTCCTGTATAAAAATTTCATATGCGCTGTCAAACAGTATAACAGCGTCTCTTTCTAATGCCCAGTCTACCCAAAGTTTAAGCTGTTCCTTTGTATAAACCGCTCCTGTAGGGTTATTAGGAGAACAAATATAAACGATATCACCCTCAACGGTTTCATCAGGAAGGGGTAAAAAATCATTTTGAATATTGCCGTTTATAAATGTAATTTCCCTGCCGGCCATGATGTTTGTATCCACATACACCGGGTAAACAGGATCAGGAATAATCACTTTATTATTTATATCAAATATATCCAGAATATTGCCAAGGTCACTTTTTGCCCCGTCACTTATGAATACTTCATTTTCATTAAGATCAACGCCTTTTTTTGCATAATAATCGCAAATAGCTCTCCTTAAAAAATCATATCCCTGTTCCTCCCCATATCCCCTGAAGGTGCGGGCATTTCCCATTTCAGAAACAGCATTATGCATCGCGTCTACTACAGCAGGAACAAGAGGCAAAGTGACATCTCCAATACCAAGGCGAATTATCTCTTTTTCCGGATTTTCAGCCTTATATTCATTTACCTTCTTTGCGATTAATGAAAAAAGATAACTATCCTTCAAATTTAAATAATTTCTATTGATATTCATTTATTAACCTCTCTTTCTGCAAACTTATTGCTGCACCTTGTCTTCATCCCCCAAAGCAGCTTTTACAAGTCCAAGGAAAAGAGGATGGGGTTTATTGGGGCGGCTCTTGAATTCAGGGTGATACTGTACACCTATAAAAAATCGATTGCTTTTAAGTTCAATTGCTTCAACCAAATGATCATCAGGCGATGTACCGCAAATCACCAAACCATTTTTAAGCGCTGTTTCCCTATATGCATTATTAAATTCATATCTGTGTCGATGGCGTTCACTGATCAGATCTTCTCCATATAAAAGCTGGAGCTTCGTTCCGTGCTTTATTTTGCAAGGGTAAGCACCAAGTCGCATTGTACCGCCTTTACGTGTAATTCCAACCTGATCCTCCATCAAGTCAATAACAGGATGGCTGCAGTTTTTCTTAAACTCAGCTGAATGAGCGTCTTTAAGCCCGCAAACATTACGCATAAACTCAATTACGGCAATTTGCATACCAAGGCATATCCCCAGAAAAGGAATATCGTTTTCCCTTGCATACCGGCAAGCGGTTATTTTACCTTCTATACCTCTGTCACCAAAACCACCGGGAATTATAATTCCGTTAATTCCGCTTAATTTTTCAGAAACATTTTCTTCTGTTATGCTTTCGCTTTCAATCCATCTGATATTAACCTTTGAACCCGTATCGAATCCCGCGTGGTTTAAGCTCTCTATGATTGACAAGTATGCATCATGAAGCTTTACATATTTACCTACTATAGCAATAGTAACCTCTCTTTGCCGTGCGTTTATTTTTTGAACCATATTTCTCCATTCAGACAAATCCGGCTTTTCTGTCTGCAATCCAAGTTCACGGCAGACTACCTCATCAAGCCCCCTGTCATGCAACATAAGCGGAACCTCATAAAGACAGGAAGCAGTGAGATTCTCAATAACACAATCAGGCTTGACATTGCAAAACAATGAGATTTTAGCCTTAATGCCCTCATCAAGGGGTTCATCGGCACGAGCAATGATAATACCCGGCGAAATACCCATTGACCGAAGTTCTTTGACCGAATGCTGCGTAGGCTTGGATTTATGCTCGTTGGAACCCTTGAGATACGGAACCAGAGTAACATGAATAAAAAGGCAGTTCTCACGGCCTTTTTCAAGAGAAATTTGACGTATTGCTTCTAAGAAGGGTTGGCTTTCAATATCTCCGGTTGTTCCCCCAATTTCTGTAATCAATACATCAGCACCGCTTTTTTCGGCGCCGCGGTAAATAAAATCAATAATTTCTCCTGTGATATGGGGAATTACCTGAACCGTTTGTCCTAAATAGCCTCCTGTGCGTTCACGATTAAGCACATTCCAGTATACTTTACCGGAAGTCAGGTTAGAAAACTTAGTTAGATCTTCATCTATAAAACGCTCATAATGTCCCAGATCTAGGTCGGTTTCCGCGCCGTCATCGGTAACGAATACTTCCCCGTGCTGAAAAGGGCTCATTGTCCCTGGATCCACATTCATATACGGATCAAGTTTTTGCGCCGCAACCTTTAGACATCTTTGCTTTAAAAGCCTCCCCAGGCTTGCAACCGTAATTCCTTTTCCAAGCCCCGATACAACGCCTCCTGTTATAAAAATAAACTTTGTCATCCTTTTCACTCCTTTGTTTACCACATCAGATACCCGCTGTAATAACACAAACTTCTAAAGTTATTTTACCTGTACCTGCTTAATTCCAAACATGTTTCCCTATATTTCAATTACGCCTTCGAAAACCTTGACACAATTCCCTGTCATAAAAACCGCTTCATCTGTATAATTAATGATAAGCTCTCCCCCTGTAAGAATAACACGTATATCTTCACCTTTGCTGCAGTACCCGTTTAAAGTAGCTGCAACAACAGCAGCACAAGCTCCTGTTCCGCATGCCAGTGTCTCACCGCTTCCACGTTCCCATACACGCATTTTTATAGTTTTGCTGTCAATTATTTTAACAAACTCTGTATTGATACGTTCCGGGAAAATCTTGTTATACTCAAAACCCGGACCTATCTCAGTAAGATTTAAGCTATCCACATCATCACAAAATACCACAGCATGCGGATTACCCATTGAAACACAAGTAATGTGGTATTTAACACCGTTAATAATCAATGGCATATTTACAATTCGCTCTTCTGACAAAGCTACAGGGATTTTTGAAGGTTCAAGCTCCGCTCTGCCCATATCTACCTTAACAGATGAAACAAGCCCGTTTTGTATATTTATTTTGAGATTTTTTATACCGCTCAATGTTTCAATACTAATTTCATTCTTTTTGGTATAACCATTGTCATACAAATACTTTGCCACACACCGTATCGCATTTCCGCACATTTTCCCTTCACTGCCATCAAGGTTGAACATTCTCATTTTTGCATCGGCAACATCACTTTTGCATATTAAAACGATTCCGTCTCCGCCAATTCCAAAATGCCGGTCGGACAAAACCGGCGCTAAAGTTTCCAGGGAACTGATTTCACGTTCAAAGCAATCAATATATATATAATCATTTCCGCAGCCTTGCATTTTTGTGAACTCAAGTTTCATGTGATCATCCCCATTCCGTTATCAACTTTCATAAACTCTTAATATTTGCTCAGCTACTTTTCTTCGAGTCATCCTCATATCCATGGCCTGTTTCTCTATATACCTGTGCGCTTCAGGTTCTGACATGGAGAAGTTCGAAATCAAGATACACTTCGCTCTGTCAATTATCCGGAGATCTTCAATTTTCTGGACAAGCTTTTTATTTTCATTCTGTATTTTTTTTATCTTTCTATGAGTTGCCAATGCAAGCTTAAAAGCATTCCATAGTAAAGCTTTGCTGATGGGTTTCTGTATAGTTATGACTCCATATTCCTCAACTTTTTCTGAAATTTCATCGAATAATTCAGCTTTTACTATCAAAATTACTTCGCTTATTTCCATTTCTGCAATATTGCATGCAAGACTGTCACCAAACTCATCAGGAAGAGGAGAATTTATAATGCATAAATCAAAATCTTTATCAACCAGTATACGTCTTGCTTCACCTGCATTACAAACAGTGGTGATATTGGACACAGAAGCCTCTTCCAATAAATTAGTTAAATACGCAATGCTTTTTTCTGAATAAGATATAATTAGAGCACTGTCCATATCACCCCACCTTTCTTACACATTAATAAGAAAATATTATATGACTTTAAAATAGTTGTTGAAATAATATTCATTCTTGTCAATGGCCTGGTTAAAAGCCTGCAGTTCCAATGTCTTTAAACGAATAAACCTTGAAAGTACTTCCGGTCCCAATATACTTTTTATAAATTCAGATTTTTCAGCAAGTTTTAAAGCCTTTTCCATATTTTCAGGAAGCATCATCAGGTTATCGGTTATGCTGTTGTCAGCAGTATACAGATCCACATTTACGCCGTCCGGAAGTGACAATTCGTTCTCCATTCCATAAAAACCGGCGCTGATTACCAAAGCAAAAGCAAGATAAGGATTTATTGCAGGATCAGGAGAACGCAATTCCATACGAACTTTTTCTCCTTTTGCTGCCGGGATACGAATAAGCTGAGAACGATTGCCATAAGACCATGAAACATATTTAGGCGCTTCAAATGACCCGAAACGGTCGTATGAATTTGGGATAGGATTTAAAAAAGCAGTCATCTCAGGAACTTTCTGAAGCACACCTGCAATAAAACTTTCTGCTATTTTTGAATGCTGGTCATTGCTTAATTTAAATACATTAATTCCATTTTTCGAAAGGGACAAATTAATATGCAATCCGCTTCCGCTTTTATCAGGTATAGGCTTTGGTGAAAAGGATGCAAACAGTCCGTTTCTTGCAGCTATAGTTTTTACAACTGTTTTAAAAGTAATAAAATTATCTGCACAGCTTAATGCATCTGAAAACTTGAAGTCAATCTCATTTTGCCCCGGTCCCTGTTCGTGATGAGAAGTTTCAGGTGTGATTCCCATTTCTTCAAGGCAAAGACAAATCTCACGCCGTACATTTTCGCCTTTATCAATGGGTGAAACATCCAAATAGGTTCCGTTATCAAACGGAATTGTAGTAGGGTTACCGTCCTCATCAGTTTTGAAAAGGTAAAACTCACATTCGGCACCAACCATGCACGAATATTCCTTATTGCGGTTATCTGCAAGTACAGATTTAAGTATCTCCCTGGTATCGCCCCAAAACACACTTCCGTCAGGCTTTTTAATATTACAATAGAACCGAACCACTCTTCCCTGCTGCGGGCGCCACGGTAAAACCGAAAGTGTATCGGGATCGGGAACCAAAAGTAAATCTGATTCCGTGATGTCGGTAAAACCTTTTATGGCATGCGCATCAAAAGGGATACCGTGTTCAAATGCTTCCGGTAGTACATCGGGCATAATGGAAATATTTTTTTGATTTCCAAATAAATCACAAAAAGCAAGGCGGATAAATTTTACATCATTTTCTTTAATAAATTCCAAAACCTCGTTAACAGTTATGCTCATTCTCATCCTCCCAATCGTTTAAAATAAAATTATTAACTGCTGATTCTGCTCAGGCAACTAACGATTTAAGGATACATAATTTTGAATCAGCAAAGTTCCGTCCGGATTCATGTGAAATATTTATTAGTTCTCAGTGTAAAGCTGTTTATATGGATTTTTCGCATTTGGTGTCAAGCGGTAAAAGCTCTTGCTTAATATTTCCTCCATAGCTACGCCAAAAAGGGATGAAAACTCTTCAAGAATATTCTCAATTTTGCTTATATCCTCCTTCTCTGCTTTATTTACACACACCTGTTTTGGCAGGTTTTTTGGTTCCTTATTGCTTCTTATATATATTTCTCCACCGTGCATACCTGTTCCTACAAAATTTCCTGCAGGAAATTCATCTTCTTCCAGTCCTAAAACTATAATAAGCCCACCGGCTAGATATTCACCCAGAAAGCTTCCTGTGTTTCCTCCCACTACAAGAACAGGCTTTTTGTCCTTATATTCCTTCATGTGAATACCTGTGCGGTATCCGGCATTGCCTTTCACAAATATTTTTCCCCCGCGCATTGCATATCCCAAAGCATCTCCTGCATTTCCATTTATTATTATTTTACCATCATTCATCGTATCTCCAACAGCATCTTGAGCATTTCCATTAACTATTATAGTAGCTCCGTCCAGATATGCTCCAAGTGCATTGCCCGGTGTACCATTTATGGTAATAGTTTTAGCTGAAGCACCATCACCGATGAAACGTTCTCCATAACAATCATTTATTATAATGTCCTCATTTGCTTCACGGACCTCGTCGTTCAGTGCACGCCAACCTAATTCATGTGCGGACAATTTCATTTCCTGACACCTCCTAATTTTTCAGCCCGTGTCTCTTTACTGAAAGCCATAAGACCGGGTATTTTACAGATAAGTTCAAAATCCAATGTGTCAAGCGGAGTTTTTTCTCTGATAAGTGAAGTATATATACCCGCTTTTTCAACATTTCCAACTAAAATAAATCCGTTCAGTTTATTATTTGAATAAAACAATTTCTTATAGTTTTTACCGTCGCTCTCAAAATAAACATCTCCTGAATAAGTACCTGCAGTTATTATATGCAATCCGAAAAAGCCAATTGCATTCATCGGTATTGCTTTATCAAATACGAAATCTACCCCTGACATATTCATTCCGGCGCATTCTCCCTGCATATAAGCGTTTGGAAGCAATGCCATAACCTTTGCCTCTTCCGAAGAAATATCAATACTTTCACAGCAATCACCGGCAGCATATATATCAGGAATTGAGGTTCTGCACCTTTCATCTATAATGATACCTCTGTTCGTTTTGCCGCCTATATCCTTAATCAAAGAAACATTTGGCCTCACACCGACAGCTAATACAAGCACATCGAACGGGATTTTTGTATTGTCATCGAGAACGGCAATATCCTCATCCAATTCAGTTATTTGATGTTCCAGATAAAAGCTGATATTATTATTTTCCAGATGTTTTTTTACTATTTCCGAACTCTCGTCATCCAATATACTGGAAAGAACTCTGGAAGATAAATCAACACATGTAATCTTCACCTTTTTTTTGCTGATACCTTCGGCACACTTAAGGCCGATAAGACCTGCCCCTACAATCAGCACTCTAGAATTCTCATTTAATACGCTTTCCAATGCCTTTGCATCATCAAGAGTGGTGAAGGTATATTTGTTTTTTACCTTGTCAAGCCCCCGTATAGGAGGAACAAAGGGCGAAGATCCGGTAGCAATCAATAATTTGTCATAGCTTTCATAACTGCCATCATCAAGTATAACCTGCTTATTTTCCACATCTATTCGTTCTGCAGTTTTATTAAGTTTAAGTTCACATTTATTTTCTGTGTAAAAACTATCCTTCCTGTATTTCATTTTTTCTTCAGTTGTCTTGCCCAGCAGTAAATATGAAATCAAAGGCCTTGAGTATACATGATGATTTTCTTTGCTTAAAATTACAATTTTACCTTCTTTATCGTTTTTTCTTATAGCTTCTACTGCTCCTATAGCAGCTGTTGAGTTTCCAATAATCACATACTTCAAGCTATTCGCCTCTTTCCTCATATACTATTGCCCCATTAGGACAACCTTTAACACATTGTGGTGTTCCAACATTTGTTTTTATGCAAAGTTCACACTTTTGCACTGCTCCGTCCTCCGAAGGCGATACCGCACCGTAAGGACAACATAATATACAAGTATAGCAGCTTATACATCTGTTTCGGTCTATCGTAATGATTCCGTCATTTTTTGACAGTGCTCCTGTTATGCAACCCTTAACACAAAGGGGTTCTTCACAATGACGGCAGGAGACTGCAAAATTAATTCCTTCGTTAGACTCAATTCTTATCCTGGGATTAATTTTTTTATCCTTTAATGCTTTTGCCATATCTGTTTCATTGGTTGATGCAAAAGCACAATAATATTCGCACAAATGACATCCAAGGCACCATTTTTCGTTAACATATACTCGTTTCAATTTTTCTTCACCACCAAAGTCTTAATCTATTCACCTGCATGTTTAATACCTAAAATTTCAAGTTCTTTTTCGTTTAATCCTACACCGCGGAGCATCAACCTATTGCCCTTCAGGCTTTCAATTGAATTAATACCCATGCCGCCCATCATTTCTTTAATCTCATGTTTCCATGCTGTTAAAAGGTTAACCAGCCTTTTATAACCTATGTCGGGATTTAATCTTTTTACCAGGTCTGCTCTTTGTGTCGCAATACCCCAGTTACATTTGCCGGTCTGGCAGCTTCGGCATAAGTGACAGCCTAAAGCAAGCAATGCTGCAGTTCCTATATAAACGCAGTCTGCTCCAAGAGCAACAGCTTTTACAATATCAGCACTGGAACGAATGCTTCCTGCTACAACAATGGATACATTGTTGCGAATTCCTTCATCACGAAGTCTCTTATCGACACTTGCCAGCGCAAGTTCAATAGGAAGTCCCACATGATCACGTATACGCGTAGGTGCGGCACCTGTTCCACCACGGAAGCCGTCAATAGCTATGATATCAGCGCCGCTTCGTGCAATTCCGCTTGCAATAGCCGCAACATTGTGAACGGCAGCAATCTTAACGATAATCGGCTTTTTATAAGCAGTTGCTTCCTTCAGCGAATATACCAGCTGACGTAAATCTTCGATTGAATATATATCATGATGGGGAGCAGGCGAAATCGCGTCGGTACCCTCAGGTATCATACGGGTTTTCGAAATATCCTCCCCTACTTTTGTGCCCGGAAGATGGCCGCCTATACCGGGTTTTGCACCCTGCCCCATCTTAATCTCTATAGCTGCTCCACTGTCCAGGTACTTTTTGTGAACGCCAAAACGCCCTGAAGCTACCTGAACTATCGTGTTCTGCCCATATTTATAGAAATCTTCGTGAAGCCCGCCTTCGCCGGTATTGTATAAAATTCCCATCTCCGCAGCCGCTCTTGCCAGGCTTTCGTGTGCGTTATAACTGATAGAACCGTAACTCATTGCTGAGAACATAACAGGCATAGAAAGTTTAAGTTGGGGAGGCATATTGTTTTTCAATCTGCCATTTTCGTCCCTTTCAATCCTGTCAGGTTTAGCTCCAAGAAAGACCCTGGTTTCCATCGGCTCTCTTAAAGGGTCGATTGAAGGATTAGTGACCTGAGACGCATTAAGCAATATTTTATCAAAATAAACAGGATAGTTTTCTGGATTACCCATACTGGACAGTAAAACGCCCCCGCTTTCTGCCTGCTTGTAAATCTCATTAATGCTTTTACCGTTCCAGTTCGCATTTTCCCTAAATGTATGATTTGATTTAACTATTTTCAAAGCCCTGGTTGGGCAGAGAGCAACACAACGGTGACAATTAACACATTTTGAGTCATCAGAAGTCATTTTATTGTAATCGCTTAAATATTTATGCGCTTCATTGGCACATTGTCTCTCACACACACGACAGTTTATACAACGGTCATAATTTCTAACTATTTCATATTCCGGATATACATAATTGATAGCCATTATATCCTTCCTTTCTCTAATGTTACTATTACTCCTTCGCCACCTTTTGGAGACCATACTTTGTCTAAATCATTCTGAATTATTCTGATGGCTGCTTCCTCACTTGCTACATAAAACATATCGTCCTTTTCTGCGACCACCATGCTGCGAAGCTTTAATCTGTCATTCAAGGCCATCATTCCGCCTTCAAATCCTACGATTATTGAAAAGGGCCCGGTAATTAACTGCGACGCAAATGCACTTCTTAAATATTCAAGCTCTTGTCGTTCCTCTTCTGGTTTGTTTTCTATGGTTGTCCAGAACGGTGCGGCGATTACCAAACAAATCTCTTCTAATTTAAGTCCCTTTTTTCTGTGCAAGTAGTCTATTATATAAGTAATTACTTCAGTATCAGTCTGTAAGGTGCACTTATAACCGTACATTTCAATGGCCCTTCTGTTTGCATCATAAGAAGATATTTCGCCGTTATGGACTACTGAATAATCAAGCAGTGCAAAAGGATGAGCCCCACCCCACCAACCGGGAGTGTTCGTAGGATACCTTCCATGTGCGGTGAAACAGTATCCCTCATATTCTTCCAAACGATAAAAACGTCCCACATCCTCAGGAAACCCTACGGCTTTAAATACACCCATGTTTTTCCCGCTGGAAAATACATAAGCTCCGTCAATAGCCGTATTTATCCTGAATACGCATTTAACTACAAACTCACGTTCATCCATCTGGCTGTCCGCCAGCTTTGTCGGCAGCGGTGCTACAAAGTACCTCCATATTAGAGGTTCATCCGTAATTTCAGGAACCTTTTGTGTAGGAATCTTTGAAAGGTTAATAATGTCAAAATGCTCTTCCAGGAACTTCTCGCAATCTTTTTTTGCAGATTTGCTATCATAAAATATATGGAAAGCATAATATTCCTTATACTCCGGATAAATACCATACGCTGCGAATCCTCCGCCAAGACCGTTTGAACGGTCACGCATAGTAGCGATTGAATCGATTATGCATTTGCCTGAAAAGCGTTTACCGGATCTGGAAAAAATTCCTGATATCGCGCAGCCCGATGGGTTCCTAAACATTCCTTCTCTCACAATACATACCCCCTTGTATGTTTTGCGATAAATACCTAATTACATATCATATAAATATCGCAAAATCATCTATACATTTACATTTTTACATTTTTATATTTTTACATTTATATATATAAGCAAAGGCGCTCATCACATAGTACCTTTTCAGGCGGCATTAAGCCATATCGGCCTTAGACCTTAACTATATGATGAACGCCTTTGTTCTTATTTCATATTATACAATGAGTCGTGATGAGTGTCAATGAATTTATGAAATTTATTTTATTATTTCTTGCATATTTTCATGGTGAATACCAATTTATATGGGGTTATATACCGTTATTTTGCAACTTCATATTATAAAAATTTCATTTTTTTAAAAAAACAGTTGACATTTAATATACACCGTGCTAAACTTTTTATATACAGCAAAGGTGCTGTGGATTACAAATCCGCAGCACCTTTATTTTTTAGTTAATTTGAGCTTAAGAATGAGTGAGTTAGCAACGCAGGAAGATATAAATTAGATTTACTCAAATACTCGAAGTTCAATCAATAACCTTATATGAATTTTCTGCAGCTTGAAGAGCAATACTTCTTCTCTGAAGGAAAATATGAAAAATTACATTATATTATATTAAAGGAGGAATAAAAATGGCTAATAATATCCGAGATATTTTTGGAAGTATGGTTTTTAACGATGCAGTGATGAGAGAGCGTTTACCTAAAGATGTATACAAAGCACTGAAGAAAACCATGACAAATGGCACTCATTTAGAGCTGGATGTAGCCAATGTGGTAGCAAGTGCTATGAAAGACTGGGCGATAGAAAAGGGAGCTACACATTTTACTCACTGGTTTCAGCCTATGACCGGTGTAACCGCTGAAAAACACGACAGCTTTATTGTACCTGATGGCGAAGGACATATAATTTTAGAGTTTTCAGGAAAATCCCTGGTTAAAGGTGAACCGGACGCTTCCAGTTTCCCGTCAGGAGGGCTTAGAAGTACATTTGAAGCAAGAGGTTATACAGCATGGGATCCTACCTCTTATGCCTTTATAAAAGACAAGACCTTATATATACCTACTGCTTTCTGTTCATACAGCGGAGAGGCTCTTGATAAGAAAACACCTCTGTTGCGTTCAATGCAGGCGCTCAACCAACAGGCGCTTCGAATACTGCGCTTGTTTGGTGTTACCGATGCCAAGAGGGTTGTTTCATCAGTTGGTCCTGAACAGGAATACTTTTTAATTGATAAAGAAATGTATCTTAAGAGACCTGACCTTATGTATTGCGGAAGAACACTTTTCGGCGCACGCCCGCCTAAAGGCCAGGAAATGGAAGATCACTATTTTGGTGCTATAAAACAGCGCGTTGCTGCGTATATGCAAGAATTGAACGAGGAATTATGGAAATTAGGTGTTTACGCAAAAACGGAACATAATGAAGTTGCTCCGGCACAGCATGAGCTCGCTCCTATCTATTCAGAAGCCAATATAGCAACAGATCACAATCAGATTGTTATGGAACTCATGAAGAGCATCGCAGAGAGACACGGTTTGACATGTCTTTTGCATGAGAAACCTTTTGCCGGAATAAACGGAAGCGGAAAACACATTAACTGGTCAATATCCACAGATACGGGAATCAATCTCCTGGAGCCAGGAGATACACCTTTTGAAAATGCACAATTCCTTTTGTTCCTTGTAGCAGTCATTAAAGCAGTGGATGATTATCAGGATTTGCTGCGTGTTTCAGTTGCCAGCGCCGGCAATGACCATCGCCTTGGTGCGAATGAAGCACCGCCTGCTATTGTATCGATGTTTTTAGGTGACGAACTTACTGAAATTTTGAATGCTTTGGAAAATGACACATTGTACACAGGCAAAGACAAAGTTTTAATGGAAATAGGTGCAACAGTATTGCCGCATTTCCCAAAGGATACAACTGACCGGAACCGTACATCACCATTTGCATTTACAGGAAACAAGTTCGAATTCCGTATGCTTGGCTCAGCTTTCTCCATAGCGGGTCCGATAATTGTAATTAATACCATTGTGGCAGAAGTGCTGCGTCAATTTGCAGATGAACTCGAAAACAGCAGTGATTTCAAATCAGACTTGAACAAACTTATTAAAAAGACTATAAAAGAGCATAAGCGTATTATATTTAACGGAAACGGATATGACAGTGCCTGGGTAAAAGAAGCGGAGCAAAGAGGATTATATAATTTAAAAACCACACCGGAATCTTTGCCGGCATTTATTGCTCCAAAGAATGTGGAAATGTTTACACGTCATAATGTGTTTACTGAACATGAAATACATTCCCGCTACGAAATTTTACTTGAGAACTACTCAAAAACTATCAATATTGAAGCTCTGACAATGATTGACATGGTTAATAAGCAAGTTATTCCTGCCGTTCTTGAATATCAATATGAATTAGCCGAACTCATTGCCCGCAAAAAAGCTGTTAATGTTGATATCGTAACAAGTACGGAAGAAAAACTACTTAATAAAATAGCTAAGCTTTCAGACTGCTTGAGTAAAAGATTGGAATACCTTTCAGAACAAACTGTAGCAGTAAGGGAAATCAAAGATAATTTAGAGCTTGCCAAAGCATACCGCGAGAAAGTTTATACAGCAATGAACGAGTTAAGGATGATTGTTGATGAACTTGAGTTGATTGTAAGCAGCAAACATTGGAAAATACCTTCCTATGCAGAAATACTGAACAGTGTAAATTAATGATTATAAAGCTGCAAAGGTGTGTGTTCCGTAATTCGGAGCACACACCTTTTTTATTGTAAAAGTTCATATGATTTATATAAATGATATTAGTATTCATAACTCATGCTAACACTTGCAGTCACTTCAAGCGTTCCAGCGGAAATGGGCGTACTGTTTTGTGCATAATCTGCAACTTTGTTTTCATTTCTATATATAGTTGGAGGTTGAGCACTATATCCACTTTCAGTTACAGATGTCGGCACGCTAAGCTTTACACCAAGTGTATCAGCAATTGTCTGAGCATGTCCTTTTGCAGATTCTACCGCTTTTTTTAAAGCTTCATTATAGTATTTTTCATAATCACTCAAACTGAAACTGATATTATATGTCTGATTAGCGCCATTCTGTGAAGCAGCATCAATTACTGCCCCTGTGAGATTAATATCTCTTACCCTGACCCTTACATTGTTGCTAACGGTGTATCCATATATAGTATTTTCTCCGGTGTTTTGATTATATTTATATTTGGGACTTATGTTGTAATTATCAGTTTTAATATCTTTTTCATCTATTCCTTTTGATTTTATAGCTGATATTACTTTGTTCATAATCTCTGCATTTGCTTTTTGAGCAGCCTGTGCATTTTCATTTTCTGTAACCACTCCGATTGTTATGTCAGCTATATCCGGTTCTGCCTTTACTATACCCTGCCCTGATACATTCATCACTCTTTTTGAGCTCTGCTGATTATTAGAATCCGCATAGGCTGAGGGAGCTGCAAGAGAAGCTATTGCGCAGGCAATCAATGCGAATGCAAACACAGCTGACAGAGCAAATAAATACTTACGTTTAAAAATACTAAACTTTCTCATTCCAAACCACTCCTTAATTTGATTTATTTTATTGTAAACAGTCGACGAACAAATCCCTTTTATTTATTTAGACTAAAAATGAAGAAAATAGTTCCATTGAAAGTAATATTTTAATAAATAGCAAAGAAAATATTCAATTAAAGAAAGTGATATAATTTAGCTCTAATATTAAATGCGAATATAAGGTATATAGTGTTAAGCACTTAGAATAAAATTCTGCATATTAATTATACTAATATTTATGGAGGTGCTGCTTAAATGGAGCTCAAAAATACAGATAATTTCAGCAGCTGGACAAAGTGGAAGAAAACACTTTCCAATGCTATTAATATCAGTGAAGCTGCCGGAATGTCAGAAAAAACAGTTGAAAAAATCGGTTATAGGATAGGCAATATACTTAATGCAGCAGTCGATCCTGAAAACAGAGAACAAAGGGTCTTGCAAGAGTTATGGAAATCAGCTGATAATGAAGACAGACATGCTTTAACCAGGATGATTATTAATATGGTAAAAACCGATGATAACTAAAGCTGGATTCTAAAAACCCGGCTTATCCACCATCATAGAAAAACTAATTGATGATATTTAAAGATAATAAGCATTTGGAATGTAAAAATTTTTATGCAGTTTATATATATTAGCTAAATATTCTACTCTATTATCATTATAAATAGCTTTCGGAGACGTTATTGTCGGTTTTTTATTAATTGTCCTGAATATTCTTTCTTTTATAGACCTTAATTTGCTTACCAACTGATGTGTGTTTCCACCGAACAATTCTTCGTATTGTTGGCGTGGGCCGTTAATATTGGCCCTTTCAGCAATTTTATTATTTATACTGCTGTCCAATCCTATAACATTAGCTACTGATAACAGCAAATCAACTGCAAAATATACCATGAGTATTGATGAAATTACACTTACTTGACTTTTAGAAATATTGGAAATCCAGCAATTTATCTTCGGATGAATTATATATACCAAAATACAGGAAGCGGCTCCCCATATCAGAGAGTTTTTTAAGCACACGAATCCGGAAATATTTAAAAACTCCTTGTTGTAATTCCATAATCTTTTGTTAAAGAGAACTTTAAACAATACTCCTGTAGCATATTCAAGCATTGTAGTTATAACAGCCGCCCAGATAAATATAGCTAAACAGTTTCTTTTTAATGGTTTTAACAGATTTATTACCAGCAGTGCTCCAAATCCATATATAGGACAAAAAGGTCCATATAGAAATCCTCGGCTGACAAGCCTTCCGGTATGAAGAGAAACATAAATTGTTTCAATACCCCAACCTATAAAAGAATATACCAGAAAATATAAGAACAGATAACGAATTTTATACCTCTGCCCCACGTTCTTTTCCATTTGACCACCTTATTTACTTATCTATATAAACAATTATATTTATTTATATCTGAACTTATATCTAAAAAAATCATACACGTAGCGGCTAATAAAGTTACAATGCCTGATACAATTTCTTTTGCACTTTCATATAAACAAATATAAATAAAGCTGATGCTTATTAATATCTTCAATTTATATATATGGTTTTAAAATGACTTCTTTAATATTAATAAAATTAATATCACACTATATAATAATGCTGTTTCATGATAATTGTTACATTACAAGTAAATATACCTGGTTTTAACTAAATTTTTACGTTATTGTAAACATTCTAATCAAATTTATATTCGACATTTCAAATACAAATTCCTGCATAAATAATTAATCTTTTTGCAAAATTAAGTGCTTAATTGTAAAAATTATTGTATGTTATAATTATATATTGGTAACTTATGTGAATATCCGGATTAAGAAGCTCAACTTGACACGAACACTAGTTTGATGCAATAATGTATTGTGCGGTAACCGTTGCCGTTTATCTTATTTGTTATCATACAATATATTTATTTTAATTTAAAGGATGTGTTTTCTGTTGAACAAAAAGGGCAAAAAATCAGAATATGGCAATGAGAGTATTTCGGCTTTAAAAGGTGCTGACAGGGTCAGACTGCGCCCAAGCGTTATTTTTGGTTCCGACGGTATTGAGGGATGTCAGCATTCGGTTTTTGAAATACTGTCCAACTCAATCGATGAAGCACGTGAAGGATTCGGAAATGTAATAGAAGTGACAAGATACAGAGACCATTCTATTATGATAAAGGATTATGGTAGAGGCATACCTGTAGATTACAATCCCAAAGAGGGGCGGTATAACTGGGAACTTGTATTCTGCGAGTTGTATGCAGGTGGAAAATATAATAACAACTCAGGGGAAAACTATGAATACAGTCTTGGGCTTAACGGCCTTGGAAGCTGTGCAACTCAATATAGTTCTGAATATTTTGACGCTATAATTTACAGAGACGGATATAAGTATACCCTTCATTTTGAAAAGGGTGAAAATATAGGGGGGTTAATAAAAGAAAAGTGTGATTATGAGCACACCGGCACTATACAAAAATGGAAACCGGATATAGAAGTCTTTACCGATATAAACATACCCCTTGAATATTTTCAAACAACGCTGAAAAAGCAAGCTATCGTAAACCCGGGCCTGACATTTAAGCTTTATGATGAAGAATCAGGACAGGAGTTTGTATATTATTACGAGAACGGTATTGTGGATTATATAAAAGAAATAAATCAGGATAAAGGTTTTACTGAAATACAGCATTATGAAACAGAAACAAAGGGCAGAGACAGGGAAGATAAACCGGAATACAAAGTGAAGCTGCAGGTAGCCTTTTGTTTTAATAATGAAATTAATCTGCTGGAGTATTATCATAATTCGAGTTTTCTTGAATACGGAGGAGCTCCCGACAAGGCAGTCAAAAACGCTTTCGTATATGTAATAGATAAATTCCTCAAAGCTAGAGGAAAGTATAATAAAGATGAAAGTAAGATTACCTTTGCGGATATACAGGACAGCCTGATACTTGTAAGTAATTCCTTTTCAACTATAACCAGCTATGAAAACCAAACTAAAAAATCCATAACAAATAAATTCATACAAGAAGCTATGACCGATTTCCTCAAACAGCAGCTTGAGGTTTATTTTATAGAAAACAAACTGGACAGCGAAAAAATATTGGAGCAGGTGATTGTAAACAAGCGAAGCAGAGAAACCGCAGAGAAGACGCGTATAAATATAAAAAAGAAGCTGTCCGGAGGAATTGATATATCAAATAGAGTAAAAAAATTCGTAGACTGCCGGACAAAAGATATAAGCAAAAGAGAAATCTATATCGTTGAAGGCGATTCAGCTCTGGGAGCCTGCAAACTTGGCAGGGACGCGGAGTTTCAGGCTATAATGCCCGTAAGGGGTAAGATACTCAACTGCCTGAAGGCTGATTACGACAGAATATTTAAAAGTGAAATAATTGTGGACCTTCTTAAAGTTCTGGGCTGCGGCGTAGAAATAAAGTCCAAGCACAATAAAGAGCTTAATACTTTCGATATGAATAACCTTAAATGGAATAAAATCATAATCTGTACAGATGCAGATGTTGACGGTTTTCAGATAAGAACATTAATATTGGCTATGCTTTACAGGCTTGTCCCAACGCTTATTGAAAAAGGGAAAGTCTATATCGCGGAATCACCGCTTTTTGAAATTACAGCTAAAAATAAAACTTACTTTGCTTACAGTGACAAAGAGAAAAATGAAATCGTAGCCAAATTAAACGGTAATTGTACAATACAGCGTTCAAAAGGTCTTGGTGAAAACCAGCCTGAAATGATGTGGGAAACGACAATGAATCCTAAAACTCGCAGGCTTATACAGGTTGTACCTGATGATATAGAAAAAACAGAGAAATATTTTGATCTGTTTCTCGGTGATGACCTTCAGGGCAGAAAGGATTATATAGAACAAAACGGGCACAATTATCTGGATATGATAGATGTGTATTAATTTATTCAATAATAGAGAATTGATATTTATTAGTTACGGAAAGGTGTAATATATGGCTGATAATAAAACTTTAGAACAAAAAATTGTCGATACCCTTGAAAAAAACTACATGCCCTATGCCATGAGCGTGATAGTATCAAGGGCCATACCTGAAATTGACGGATTTAAGCCTTCTCATAGAAAGCTGCTTTACACCATGTACTTAATGAAATTACTGACGAGCCCAAAGACAAAATCCGCCAATGTGGTAGGCCAGACGATGAAGCTGAACCCGCATGGGGACATGGCTATATATGAAACCCTTGTAAGGCTTACAAGGGGCAATGATGCGTTGTTGCATCCTTATATCGACTCCAAAGGTAACTTTGGAAAACAATACTCCAGAGACATGAAATTCGCAGCTCCGAGATACACTGAAGTCAAGCTGGATAAAATCTGTGAAGAGCTTTTTGCAGATTTGGACAAAGATACCGTTGACTTTACGGACAATTATGATGGCACACTTAAGGAGCCTACGCTCCTTCCTACCACATTCCCTAATATATTAGTCAATGCAAATCAGGGTATTGCTGTCGGTATGGCAAGCAATATATGCAGTTTCAACCTTGCCGAAGTATGTGAAGCAGCAATAGCTTACATAGATGATGAAAATGCAGACATGCTGAATTATATAAAAGCACCTGATTTATCTACAGGCGGTCAGCTTATTTATAATGAAAGAGAAATGCGCAATATATATGATACAGGAAGAGGAACTTTTAAATTAAGAGCTAAATATAAATATGACAGTAAAAATAATTGTATTGAAATATATGAGATACCTTATACAACCAATACGGAATCGATTATTGAAGCAGTTATTGACCTTGTTAAAAGCGGGAAAATCAAAGAGATTACTGACGTAAGGGATGAAACTGACTTAAAGGGTTTAAAAATTGCATTAGATCTCAAAAAGAATACAAATCCCGATAATCTCATGAATAAACTGTATAAGCTGACACCTCTGGAGGACAGCTTTAGTTGTAATTTTAACGTATTAATAAACGGCCATCCAAGGGTAATGGGAATAAAGGAAATACTTCGTGAATGGCTTTTGTTCCGAATTAATTGCATAAAAAGAAGTATTGCCTTTGACATAAATAAAAAATCCGAAAAGCTTCATCTGCTCCTTGGTCTTGAAAAAATACTGCTTGATATAGATAAGGCCATTAACATCATAAGGCATACAGAACAAGATGTCATGGTTATTCCTAACCTTATGAAGGGGTTTGATATTGACCAGAAACAGGCAGAATTTATAGCTGAAATAAAACTGAGAAATTTAAATAAAGAATATATCATAAACAGAGTAAGTGAAATCGAGAATCTCCGAAAAGAAATAGAGGATCTGAAAAATACTTATAACAGCGAATCACGTATAAAACGGATTATACAAAAACAGCTTAAAAATGTGGCAAAGAAATACGGTCAGCCGAGGCGCACTGAAATTATCAGCGAAGAACATGTGGAAGAAGTATCTCAAGACCACTTTATAGAAGACTATAACCTCAAGCTGTTCCTCACTAAACAGAACTACCTGAAAAAAATACCTCTGATTTCACTCAGGGCAAATCCTGAACAAAAGCTAAAAGAAGATGACGCTATTATTCAGGAGATTGAAACTCACAACAAAGCTGATTTGCTGCTCTTCTCCAACAAACATACTGTTTATAAGCTAAGGATATTTGAATTAAATGATTGCAAAGCGAGCAGCCTGGGTGAATATCTGTCCAACCTGCTTGAACTTGAAAAGGATGAAGAGATAATTTACATCACCGCAACCGATAATTACAAGGGATATATGCTGTTCTGTTTTGAAAACGGCAAAATAGCCAAAATAGATTTAAGCAGTTATGCTACCAAAACTAACAGAAAAAAGCTTGCTAATGCTTATTCAGATGTATCACCTCTTGTACGCATGCTTTATATTCCGGAAGATATTGACCTAGTAGCTGTAAGCAGCATAAATAAAGTACTGGTATTTAATACTTCTAATATCAATTCCAAAACCACAAGGACTTCACAGGGAGTACAGGTACTTACATCAAAGAAAGGCAGCAAAATGAAAGCTGTCAGATTTATAGATGAAGTAAAAATCGCTGACCTTGATTACTACAGAACAAAAAATATACCTGCTATAGGCTGTTATATTAAGGACGAAGACAACATAGACGGACATGAGCAAATAAAAATAGAATAGAAGCAGTTTGACTGCGTAAAATTTAATAAGTTGCAGAATTAAACCCTGAAATACACTAATAAATGAATTTCGGGGTTTATCTGCCGGTTAACGGGTAAAGTTTATGAATAATGAAAAAATAGAATGCAGAAAGTGTATACATTATTTTATAACATGGGATCAAAGATTTCCATATGGCTGCAAGCTGTACGAAGTCAAATCCAGACAAATGCCTTCAATCATTGTATACCAGTCTCTTGGCAGCAAATGCCCAAACTTTGTAAAGAAAGAAAACTCTGCCAGGGCTTAGCTGCTTTGACGATTATTCCACAATGTATAGGGGTTTCTGACAAGGTTTGAATTTGAATACCTTGAATCTCCTGTAACTTCAGTACCTATCCAGTCAGGTTTGGAAAATGGCTCATCAATGCTTACCAGCTCTATTTCGGCTATAACCAGTCCCTCATTTTCTTTATGAAATACATCTATTTCCCATACTTTACCATGATATTCATAATTATATCTATGCTTATCGATCAACGGCTTTTTGCAAAGCATCTCAAGCATTTCTGCAGCATCTTCATATGGTATTTCATACTCATATTCAAGTCCTGACCCCTTATTTTTTTTGCCTTTTACAGCAATATACCCCTTTTCTCCGCAGGTTCTTACTCTTACAGTTCTCTCAGGATCAAAACTTAAGTATCCCTGTATATAATGGACTCCATTTAAGTTTTCAATTATGCTTTTGTCTTTGATTAAGAACTTCCTCTCTATTTCAATCTTCATGAACCTACTTCCTTTTCGCAAGAATCATTTTTATTTTCAGGTGAGTTAGCTTCTTTTTCGCGTTCCTCAGCTTCCTTTTCAAGTATCTCTTTTTGCTTCTTATACGCTCTGATAACATTCAAATCATTTAACCTTGCTATTTTTATCTCATTATTACATTGGCAGCAATAAGCTACTATGGCTTCATATGAAAACTGCATGCCGCTGATATCCACATCAATAGTTTCTTCTCTGGTTTCAAACTCTACTTTTTTATGACAATTATCACAATATGCCTTTCCTTTCATTTAGCATTCCTCCATAATATGATTATTAAAATACCCCTTGTATTAAAATTAATTAAATTTCTTTCATACCAAAATCTATCAGACAGCCTTTGAATCTTGAAAAATCTTCAGAAAATACAACTTACAGGCTTGACACATAATAATTTTATAAAATAGGAATTGCAAATTCAATATTTGCATTCGACAAATTTCATCTATGCCTACACCTGTTTAAATAATACGTTCTGACCTGAATATTATCTTTTTAAAATATCACAAGGTGGCTTAAAATGTATATTAAGAATGGTTTTGGGAGTTAACATAAAAGAAGATTATTTCACAAGTTATATTCAGGTTTATCCACATATCAGACAAGCTATTTTATACTTATTAACAGAGTTATGCACATTATCCACAAGATTTTATATCCACATTGTTGATAAATTTGCGAAGTTTTAAACAAGATATTTACACAGCCATTTCCTTTTTAAGGTAATAGATGATTATGTCAATAAGCAAATATGTATCAGGTGGAGGGGACAGTTCTCAATTTCCTCTTTAATTAGGGACAGTTCTCAACTTTCTATACCTTTAGTACTTCTTTTATGCTTTTATAAATCTCAAAGAGATTTTATACCTGACACTAACACAAGGAGTACAGCCTTCAATTAAGGGGGACAGTTCTCAACTTTCTTAACTTAAGTAAATTCCTCGAATAAATCTCAATATTCTTAACTTAAAAAGCTTGATACTAACAGCAATTAGCAACTGACAGTATCAAGCTTAATTTTACTGATAATTGAGAACTGTCCCCAATTTTCGAGAACTGTCTCTTCTTCCTCATCTTCATTTTTGCGCAATTTTTGAGAACTGTCCCCGTTTTTCAGAGCATCTCCGTTGAATATTCATATTGCACGTTATCTCTCGATTTATCAAGATTTGCAGGGATTAAGCATATCTCGCTGTATATGTCTCCAAACCCAAAGCAACTAATATCAGCCCTGTTGGCGGTTCCTTCCGAAATAATTTCGCTTATTTCGCACAATCCGCTTTGTTTTAATCTTTTTTGAATCTTAAAACCCATTTTTTCATTAGCTTCAGTCCTTAACGTAATCTGCAAAGTTCCTGCCCTATTATCCTCTGCTTTAAACAAAATATAATCAGCTGCCATATGGTCCAGATAGGTTTTTTGCTCCGCTACGGGATATGTAGTATAAGTGCTTTTTATATACAAATCTACCTCCCATAGCTTTCCTTCTTTATAATACTGAGATGGATTGTAATTATACGCTGTATATTGATTAAAAGCTCTGCCTATATCATAATAACCTTTACTGTTTTCAGTTAATGCTATATCTATTGCATTTAAGCTGTTATTGACGCCTTTCGCATGAGTTTCCCATATGCTTTTGATAATATCATATCCGCCGTGATTTTCTGATAAGTACTTGGCAAATACAACCCCGCTATAGCTATTCTTCTCCAGAGGCTTCCCGGGTGCGGAAAATACCTTCCCCACATACTGTATATAATCATTTATACCATGGTATACCTCATCCTCATTCCATGTTGCCGAAGCTTCCTTCCACCATGAATCTGCATCAAGATTATAAGCATTCTGAACCGCATGAAAAAATTCATGGGCTGCGGTTACTCTCATGCAATCAAGCTTACTCTTTTTGAAACCTTTGTCTTTTGAATAATTATTATCAATACAGATATATGAAGATGCTATACGGCTGCCTGACTTTATATTTTTCTTTATTCTCTTGGCAAACGTTATTCCATAGACACCTTTGAGATTGTATACATACACATCATAGTTTTTATCATTGCTTTCCAGTACAGGTTCTCTGAACCCTCTCTCAAGACATGTAATTTTTCTTGAATTGTCAAAGGCATTCCCGATCTCCTCTATATAATCAGGTATTCCATTCCTGTTTAGGTCAATCGCTGATACCGCATTGCTTCCCGTCATTGTATAATGTATTCTGAAAAATTTGCTTGGGCTAACATATACTTTATCTAACTTTGGTACAGCTGTATCTATATATTTTTTAGCTTGTGCTGCTATATCGGCGTCTGCATCTTCCGACGAAATATAATCAAGAATCTCTTTTACAGCAGTAGTTCCGCTTTTCAAAGGAGGCATGGGTATATATCCTCTACTATATAAATTTCTCCTGTCAAATAGCAACTCTATATACCTTTTAATTTTCGTATGATTATCAATTAAACCATGATCATAATCGAACCTGACTCTGTCTAAATCATCATCATTCTTTGGCTTAAATTTAATTTCAACTTCTCTGGATATATTACCTGAAAACACTTTATAAGCCGCTTTATTTACATCTGATAAACCTTTCTTCAAATAAAATCTTGTATTGTCCAACCCGACTAGATTTTTATCAAAATCATAATTAACATGCCCGTGTATAACATTACCCTCAATATCCTTCAAAGTATTGCATGGGTAAAAGACAAAATCATCAGATAAAGTACACTTTGTATTATACGTATTTTCTATACTATGTATCTCCCTTAATTTAAATATGCATTTATAATTGTATAAGCCATCTAATGCCAGCCTTTTTTTAAGTACGCCAAACCCTTCCGGAACAGTGTTTTCATCTACTGCAACTATATAGCGTCCTCGAGGCACAACGAAAACAAAACTGCCGTTTTTTGACGTTCTGGTAGTTGCTACCAGCTTTTCACTGCTTGTTGCAATATTTATATTATCGTCCTTTGTGATGCGCAGGTTTCTTTTAATGACCCTGTATAAATTAATCCTTATATTTGAAAGATCACACTGTATGTTTGGTTTATCTTTCTGCTCTTTGGAGTCAAATAGCAAGATTCCATTGATTCTTATGTAATTATAAAAATTAAAAGCCATTCTGTTATCCCCCTTAGTGTTCAGATGCATATTAATATGGGAAATGTCTTGATTGTTAATAATAATAATAAAATGTTCTTAACAGAATAATCATTATAGTGCCAATGTAAATTTAACACGACAACACAATATGTAGAAGCAGACCAAACTGTCCGCCGGACAGTCCGGACTGCTTAACCGATATGTTGATAATTTCTCTAGCATTTATAATCATTATCAACAAATAAAAGTAAGAAGAGGATAATGAAGAACAGAATAGCGCAGTTGCCTCCAAACAGTCCTCCTACACTTCTTTCACCCATAAACCGTTCCTCCCTTCAGATTAATCACGTTAGTTTACTATTGTCCTTGCACAATTAATGCGCCTTCACTAACAATATATTCCGGCGCAATAAATTGGTTACTGTAGTAAATCGGTATATTAAGTTAATTTAACTTATTGCAGCAGTTGATTTTAATGAAGTAATATAAGTTGCAATTCTAGTTAATTTTAGAGAAGGTTCTTTTATCGGGATTAATACTTTGATAACTTCTATTTGTACTGAGAAATGGGAGTGTATTTTGATCCAGCGGCAGTAAAAACAATGAAGTATCTAAGTTTTAATAACAAAAAATTTTTTATAGCTATATCCATGGGATATTTAAAATAAATGGTAAGATACTACGCAATAATATATAATATAGTGGAAAATATAAATCTGTTAATTTTTACAGGTCATTATTGGTTTTACTGTTATGAGATTAAATTCATAAAATAAATTAATTCTATCACAGGGAGGCAGATAGATATGGCAGAACAGAAATCAAAAACACTTCCAAAACGCGAAGATATCAATCCAAAATATAAATGGAAGCTGGAAGATATTTATGAAAATGTAGCCAAATGGGAAGAGGATTTTTCTAAAGTTAAAAAACTGTCAGCAGAAATTATAAAATTCAAAGGTACCTTGTGCGAAAGCGCTCAAAATCTCCTTGATTGTCTTATCATGCAGGATGACCTGATGTCAACCGCAGAAACTGTATTTGTTTACGCACGTATGAAAAGAGATGAGAATAATGCGGACCCCTCAAGCCAGGCTGCCGCAGACCGGGCAATGGCGCTTATTACCGAAGCAGGAGCTTCATCATCCTTTATAGTACCGGAAATAATATCAATTCCAGAAGATAAGATTGAAAAGTTCATGTCTGAATTAAAAGGCCTTTCCATTTACAGACAGTTTATAAATGAAATATTAAGACAGAAAAAACATATACTTTCCGAAAGGGAAGAAGAAATTCTGGCTCTTTCCTCTGAAATGGCACAGGCCCCGAAAGATATCTTTGGTATGCTTAATAACGCGGATATAAAATTTCCCGCTATACGTGACGAAGAGGGCAATGAAGTAGAAGTAACAAAGGGAAGGTATATATCGTTTCTTGAAAGCAGGGATCGGCGCGTCAGGAAAGACGCCTTTGAAGCTCTGTACAGCTCTTATGAAAAATTGAAAAATACTCTGGCGGCTTCTCTGATAAACAATATCAAGAAAAATAAATTTTATACCACAATACGCAATTATTCATCCTGTCTTGAAAGATCCCTTGACGCCGATAATATTTCCACTGACGTGTACAACAATCTAATTGACACTATAAACAACAATCTCCACCTTTTGCACAGGTACCTGAAAATCCGCAAGAGAGCTCTTAAACTTGATGAACTCCATATGTATGACCTTTATGTTCCTATTGTGGATCAGCCAAAAAAATATATACCCTATGAAGATTCACTGGAAATAGTTACAAAAGGCTTGCGACCTCTCGGGAATGAATATATTGGATATTTAAAAAAGGGTTTCAGCTCCGGATGGATAGATGTGTATGAAACTCAGAACAAGACAAGCGGAGCATATTCCTGGGGAGCATACAAAACCCATCCTTATGTCCTGCTGAACTACCAGGGTACAATAAACGACGTATTTACTATAGCTCATGAAATGGGGCATGCTCTGCACTCATATTATACTAATATGACCCAGCCCTATATCAATTCAGAATACAAAATTTTCGTCGCTGAAGTGGCTTCTACCGTAAATGAGTCTCTTCTTATGAGATATATGCTTGATACCACTAATAATAAGAAAGAAAAAGCTTATCTTCTCAATCACTATCTTGAGGAATTCAGAGGGACGGTATTCCGTCAGGTTATGTTCGCGGAATTTGAAAAAATAACGCATGAAAAAATAGAAAAGGGAGAATCCCTTACTGCTCAAAGCCTTTGTGAGATTTATCGCAATCTCAACAAGAAATATTTCGGTGATGAGGTAATAATAGACCCTCAGATTGATATGGAATGGTCCAGGATACCTCATTTCTACAACAGTTTCTATGTATATAAATATGCCACAGGATTCTCCGCCGCCACTTCATTGTCAAGTCAAATATTGAGTGAAGGTTCACCGGCTGTTGAAAGATATATAAACTTTTTAAAGAGCGGTTGCTCCGACTATCCTCTGGAACTTTTGAAAAAAGCAGGAGTTGATTTATCAGTTCCAAAGCCTGTACAGGATGCGTTAAATGTATTTGAGGCTACCCTTGATCAATTGGAGGAGATATTATGAACGATCCCAGGATAAAACAATTGGCTGAAACCTTGATTAATTATTCGGTTAACCTTCAGCCCGGTGAAAAAATACTTATTGAAAATACCGGAAGTGATACACTTTTGGCTAAAGAACTGATAAAAGAAGCTTATAAGGCAGGCGGCATTCCTTTTTTAACTTTAAAAGACAATGAGATGCAGCGGGTCCTTTTGACACAGTGCAGCGAAAATCAGATAAAATCCATGGCATCATATGAACTGGCACGAATGCAGGACATGCAGGCATATATAGGTATAAGATCAGGGGGAAATGTAAGCGAATTGAGCGCAGTACCTCCTGAAAAAATGAAGATTTATCAGGAGCTTTTCCTGAAACCGGTTCATTCAGAGCAAAGGGTAAAGCACACCAAATGGTGTATATTAAGATATCCAAATGACTCCATGGCACAGTTAGCAAATATGGCAACGGAATTATTTGAAGACATCTATTTTAAAGTATGCAACCTTGATTATCAGAAGATGTCTGAAGCTATGGACAAACTGGTTAACATAATGGAAAAGACAGACAGAGTCAGGATAACCGGAAGAGGTACGGATATTTTCTTCTCCATAAAGGGTCTGCCTGCAATAAAATGCGACGGAAAAATGAATATCCCCGATGGTGAAGTATTTACAGCACCCGTAAAGGACTCTGTAAATGGAGTTATAACATATAACGTTCCTGCTGTATATCAGGGAGTAACCTATGAAAATATAAAGTTTGAATTTAAAGACGGAAAAATTGTAAATGCCACTGCCAATGATACCGAAAGGTTAAATAAGGTTTTGGACACTGATGAAGGAGCAAGGTATATCGGAGAATTCTCTATAGGGCTAAATCCTTATATTGAAAAACCTATGAAAGATACCCTTTTCGATGAAAAAATAAAAGGAAGCATACATTTCACCCCGGGCAGCTGCTATGATGAGTGTAACAACGGAAATGAATCCGCTATCCATTGGGACCTTGTACTCATACAAAGACCCGAATACGGAGGAGGAGACATTTGGTTTGACGACACACTCATACGCAGGGATGGGATATTCATCCCGGAAGAACTTAAGAAATTGAATCCTGAAAACTTAATATAAATTAATCCGTTGTGCTGGTTGATTTTGTTCCAGGAAACCGGAGTTGCGATGCCAAGGCCCTGTAAATTCAGCTGCTACGAATTCAAACTTGCAGAATAATTTAGAATTTATATATTTATAATTATTCTGCCCAAACAGTGAATTCGCTTAACTTAGGCTCGGATTAGCAGGTGATATGAGCATCTCCACAAGGTTTCTTCAACAAAACAACCAGCACACAAGGTAAAACAACAAAAGCAATTCCTGTTTATCGCAAAATAAACAGGAATCAATTTTATTTGTAAGTACAAAAAAAGAGCTGACCTGGCGGCCAGCCAATGTAAAGGGGGTCAAAATGTATTTTGTGAGGTCATTTATAGTATTAACACTAATACATATCTTTTATACATTTTTTATTAATTTTTTAGAATGGAATCAAGTTTGGAAGGGGAAGGTTTTATATATAACCGATATTATGTCTTATAATAAAAAAAGTGCTGACCTGGCGGCCAGCCAAATGTAAAGGGGGTCAAATGTATTTTGTGAGGTCATTTATAGTATTAGCATTATTTTATTTCTTATACATTTATTTTAATTTTTAATTCAATCATTAATCTTCAACCTTACTGGCATGTTTTTTATAAATGCCGGTTATAATATCAGCTATTTCTTTGCTGCTTTTCCCGGAACATTTTACAGCTATATCTGAGTATTTATTATATAAAGGCATCCTTTCATTATACATATCAAAAAATGACTGGCCTTTTCTTATGACAATGCCTCTGTTTATCGCATTTCTTATTCTTTTTCTCATATCAGCATAAGTAACATCCAAAAATATAACCAATCCCGTCTCTTTTAAGTGCATCATGGACTTTTCACTGTATATGACACTACCCCCTGTAGAAATAATGCTGTTTGAAACACATAATTCCAATATGGTTTCTTCTTCTATTTTTAAAAAAGTATCAATACCGTCTTTATTAATAACGTCCTGCAGACCTTTATTCACCTTTTTCTTTATGAGCAAATCCGTATCAATCAAAGGCATTGCCAGCCTATTTGAAAGCAAACGTCCTATCGTGCTTTTACCCGAACCCGGCATACCCACCAATACGATATTACTTTTCATGCAACTCCTCCTGAAGTATAAATATTCGATAAACAACTTATATAATAGCATAAAAAAGCTAATAATACTCATATATTACTATAAGTTATCGAATCATATTTATACCAATGCAAAGGAGTTTAATCAATATGGATAACCACAAAGAAAAAATAATTAATGCAGAAAATCTTAATGTTGATGCTACCCTCGACAGTATTTCAGCCCAGCTTAAATCCGACCAGACGTTAATTCTTGATGTGGGCAATAATTACTTTAACCAGACTGATATCATATATGACAAGTTGATAATGAGAGGATTTGATGTTAGAAAAACCTTTAGAAACGGCAGAAACCAGATTGTCGTATCAAACAGAAAAGGTAATATTGGCAGGAGTTAACTCCGACTGATTTCAGCAAATAAACTTATATTTCAAGTTAGCAAACTCTATTAAATCTCCGCTGTTAAGTTTATATTCTTCCTCCGCTTGCAGTTTTTCTCCGTTTAGAGCAGTACCGTTTATTGAACCTTTATCGATTAAGTAAAAGGAATCCTCTTTAAACTGTATTTGGGCATGTACTCTGCCAATAACCATCTTTTTTATCACCAGATTGCATAAATCAGAGTTTCTGCCTATCAGAAATGTTTCTTTATCTATCCTGTGCTGCCTCGTGTTTTCTACTTCATTTTCTGCTACCAAATAAGCATTTTTCATTTTCTTATATGCCAGGAGGACAGTTTCTTCATTATTAAAATCCAAATCCTCTGTCAAATCTTCCTCCTGGCATTTAATCGGGGCCGTACTTTCAACGCTTGTGTTTGTTTCGGTATTTGGATCAATAGCATTCATCATTTCGGGTTTATCTAATATAACCTTTTCTGCAGATTCATCATTAACGATGCTTGTATCAATATTATCTGAATCATCTATTATTCGCGCATTGCTAATACCCGTTTCGGATGTAATCTCACTGTCGTGCCTGTCATTTGCCGATTCAGACGATTTCTGATTATCTTTTAAACGTTTATTTATAATAACATATTTAAAAACTATGATATCGATAAGTATTATTAATATTGCAATTATTGAATACCTCAGTGAAGCATTTATTCCTTTTTTATTTAAAAATTGTTCCAGGATTACTGACCATAATATGACTACCACTTGAATGCCGACAGCAATCAAAAATACAGGGGGCTTATTCTTCTCTTTATTATCCTCATCTTCATAATCTATGTCATCCCCTTTTTTAATTATGCCCATTTCGTTTTTTATACTTCCTGTATTCTGGTTCTTACCATATTTGAATTGCAGTACCGGATGTTTTTCCTGATTATAGGCTTCTTCCTTATGCCTGCTGCTAATATTAAGTTTAATTTTCTTCTCCGCGGTAGCTTTCTTTTTTAAAATACTTTCTTTCAGGTCAATAACACTTTTTGCCGTATTATCCCTGTTTTCAGATCTATTTCTTATCAACGGAATATTTTCTTCATTATCCTGGCTTACAGTATGTATTACACTTTCTGTTGATTCATTATTTAAAAATTTTCTAAAATCATACAGATTAAAGTTCTGTTGTTTTGTCAATGACGTTAATTTTTTTAAAAAAGCAGCATTTTCCTCCGGATTGGCAAATTTCACTTTAGTAAAAATATTTGCTAAAAACTCCTTTAATGTCAAATTGAAGTTAATATCCATGTGAATAGGTATATACACTGCACAAACAGTGTCTGTTTCAGTATTCACATAAAAATATTCATCACTAAATACATAGCTGTTCTCATATAGTAGCAAGTCTGTATTTGTCAAAACACAATCACTGATATTTTTCAGCAGCTTAATCAAGTCATGCTTTTCGAACCTGCGCGTATTCAATATATCTGCTAAAGGCATCAATCCTGTAATATCATAATACAGAAAGGTATCATTATCTTTTCTGCAAATTCTAAAAGGCACAATATTATTCCTGCTGTTCATTGAAATCATATGTACCTGGTAATCTATTATGTTAGCAGCTTCATGGGGGCTCAATTTTAATACAAGATATTTTTTTGACAGATCATCAACTACATAAAAATCCGGATTGCTTAAAATAGCATTGCTATTCACAGTAAATATCACTACCTTGTGTAATTATAATTGCTTCAAATCAGTGACCGGAGTCACCTTCGACCTTTAAATACGCAGTAAATATCAAGTAAATTCTCATACATAACTGCATTATAAGTCATAACATCCGTCTTTATGCCTTAAACACATTTACGCCACCAGTTGTCCTCAAACCCTGAAATAACAAATAGCACCAATTATACATACAATAACTCAGTGTACAAACGTCATAAGAGTTGCCTGAACTAAACCTATAGGCACAATTGCATAGGTAAACCTGAAAGCGCTTTGTTTATCCCTTTTAAACCCGTTATAATCAAGAAAAGAAAGGCAAAGGAAACAGCTTTTAAGATATGCTGCCAGTTCTTTAAGCCTCTTTGCGGCATTTTTCCGTAAAAGGATAATAATAAACGCTATTATCCCCCCTGCCATAAACGAATAAGCCATATTATAGGCAACAAATCTTATCCCCATTATTGACCCGATAGCTGCAAAGAGTTTAATATCTCCTGCTCCCATCATTTTAAGAGCAAACAGTATAAAAAGTAAAATTATAGGAAGAAAAAAACCTGCAATTGACTGTACAAGTCCGTTTCTTCCATATATAATCAGGTTAATAAGGCATCCTGAAACAGAAAACAACAGAATACACTTATTTTTAATTTTACAGGTCTTTAAATCAGATATAAAAGCTGTAAAGAGCAAAATGATAACTGCCGCATATTTTATATACATAATATTCACCTGATGTTAATTGACATAGCCAATTTTATTAATTTAACCCCCTAATTTTTTCTCTCCAACATCATCTACATTTGTTGCGCCTCCAGCATCTTTGAAAATTTTATCAAATATTTGATCTACCAGAGAACGTATCTGATCTCTAAAGATAAATGCTATTCCGACCAGAATTGCAATTATAATAACAATCTCTACTGTCCCCAGTCCGTCTTCCTCTTTTACAAAATCATAAATAAATTTTTTCATTTAACACCAATCCTTTCTTATTAAATTTGTATCTGCATAATAGCAGGTGTCATAACCATGATAATAATAGCTACAAAAATTATCATCATTGGCAGGACGAGCTTCGTCGAAGCCTCCTCGCCAAGTTTTCTCGCTATATTTTTCCTGTTTTCCCAGCAAGTGTTTGACTGTATACTCAATATAGATACAAGTTCTGAATTACCTTTTCGAATATTCTGTACCAACGCTGTAACAAACATGGCCGCTTCTTGCAGCCTGCACCTTGCTGCAAAATCCTCATAACTGCTTACCTCTGATTTGCCGGCATCTATTTCATTAGTTGCCTTAAGCAGTTCTTCATACAAAGGGCAGTCTTTTTTATTTTCCCTGATTATTTTTCGTATGGCGGCCGATACTGTCATACCTGCATTTATAAGCAATGTAAGTTTGTTTAAAAACACTGGAAACTCTAACTGCATACTTCTTCTTCTGTTTTTGACCTTTGTTTCAATCTGCTTGTCCGTGAAGTAAAAAATCAGTGCTTCAAATCCCGCAGCAAATATTAAGAAGCTAAAGTCGATTTCAGCCTGACTGCCTATAAATGTTATAAAAATCATAGCACCCAGCATCATTACTATCTTATTTGCCAGATGTATTTTAAGCATTTCACGCGCATCAGACCTTCCTCCAAGCTCACGCAGCTTAGCCTCAAGTTTCATTTCATAATTGCTGTTGTATTTATGCCTTATTAATTTCAGCAAATGCAGGCCTATTGGCAAAAAATCCTTCAATTTATATTCATTTTTGTTTATATTATCCATAGTGTCCTTATATTTATTTCTGGACGCCAGAAACAAGTATGCGGAAAACAATAACTCAATGAGCAAAAGTATCTTCATATCATCACACCTTGATATCCATAATGCGATTGCTGATATAGTACGACAGAAGCAAAAGGCCAAGCACGACAGACATAACTACATGTCCTAAAGGAGTGTATAAAGGCTCTAGATAATCCGGTGAACTGGTAATTATCATAAACATAAGCCCAAAAGGCATTATATTCAATATTTTCTGGCTGAACTTCTGCTCCGCCACAATTACATCAATTTCATTTACTATATCTATTTTTTGATTGATGATGTTACAGGTATTCTTTATTACTTCCACCAGGTTCCCTCCGGTATCCTTGCATATTGCAAACACATCTACAAAGTTGGTTATATCATCTATCCCGGCTCTGTTTTCAAAATCATACAATGCTGTTTTTAATGTCTCATTCATATCTATTCTCCTTGCAATAATTTCAAATTCCTTAATTATGTACGTGTCCTGCGAAGGATACAGAATCTTAAGGTCATTTACTGCAGCCTTAAAAGCGTTTTCTATGGAGCGGCCTGCGGAAAGAGACGAAGATACGGCCTGAAGAGCATCGCGAAATTGAAGGCTTAACTGCTTTTTCCTTTTCTTAATAAGTTCTTTTTTCTTAAGCTTAGGATATACGAATGATAATGCCCAAAGTATTGCTGTGATATAAATATTTCTGTAGAACAGATATCCACATGCTACAGTGCATGCACTTGCCTGAATGAAGTATTTCAAATATTCCTTTGAGCTCATGTCGTATTTATTATAATCAATAACATCATTAGCAAGCTCTTCATCTTTATTTTCTTTTTTATGTACATGTATATTCCTGAAAGATGCTATATATCTGTCAGTAAGTATTTTAAGCGGTTTCAAAGGGTTCAGTGATGCATTATGCTTCCCGTACTTCACTTTTCTACCCGACGAATTAACCCTGGCAGGCATACTTCGTCTGAAGTATATATAACAAAGGAACATGCATAGCAATGAAATCAAAGATACTGCAGCTAAAGCCATTTTCACTCCCCCTCAATAGACACACCTGACATTTTTAGCTTGCTCGTATTTAAAAGCTTATTTCCGGTTCTCACAAGCTTCCCCCGCACCCTTGAACTATCCCCGGGTTCCTCAACAAATTCATAAAGCTTCTGCAATTTAACAGACCCGTTTTCAATACCGGTAATTTCGGAAATTTCAAGGACTTTTCTGGACATATCCCTGACTCGTCCAAGATAAATCAGTATATCAATAGCGGAAGCTATCTGGTGCCTTATTGCGTCAAGGGGCAAAAGGGCACCGCAAAGTACCATGGTTTCCATTCTTGTAAGCATATCTTTTGCTGAATTTGCATGCCCTGTGCTTAATGAACCGTCATGCCCGGTATTCATTGCCTGAAGCATGTCCAATGCTTCAGCGCCTCTTATCTCTCCTACTATTATCCTGTCAGGCCTCATTCGAAGCGAAGTTCTTATCAGGTCCCTAATGGTGATTTGCCCTTTTCCTTCCGTATTTGCGTTTCTCGTTTCAAGCCTGACGATATTATCAATGCCTCTTATTTGAAGTTCGGCCGAATCTTCTATAGTTATAATTCTCTCATGTGAAGGTATATAGTTTGACAGCGCGTTTAGCAGCGTAGTCTTGCCAGATCCTGTCCCGCCGGCAATAAATATGTTGTATTTAGCTTTAACCAGTGCTTCCAAAAATTTCGCTGCTTCTCTTGTAATTGAACCAATTCTTATTAAGTCTTCCATAGTTAGAGGCTTTTCAGGAAACTTTCTGATTGTCACGACAGGCCCGTTCAAAGCAATAGGCGGCAATACTACATTCACCCTTGACCCGTCTTGCAAACGTGCATCAACAATAGGGTTAGCCTCATTTACAGTTCTGTTAACCTTGGAAACGATAGTCTGTATTATATTAAACAGCCGTTCCTCGTTCTCAAACTTAACATTTTCCCTGCTGATCCTTCCCCTTCTTTCAGTAAAAATATCCTTTGGGCCGTTGACCATTATTTCGCTTACTTCCCCATCATCAAGCAGGGGCTGCAAAACATCAAGACGCCTTTTTGAATTAAATATGCTATTAATAAGCTGCTTTTTCATCTGGAAGCTCATATGATACGTTTTTGATTTTTCAAAAACGCACTGTTCAACCAGCTCTAATATTTCGTCATCACTGTAATCCTTTTTCATATCAATTTTTCTGGATAGTTCTTCGTTTATTTCAGCGATTATTTCATCATTCATCGGAATCACCCTTTATGATGAATCGGGCAATAGGCTCTATATACCCGCAGATACTGCCTTGAATATTGAAGTAAGATCCATCTCCCTGTTTTACTTCAATATCATTTAAAACAGGTATACTTACACATCTGTTTAAAAGCCTCCTGTCCACATATACTTCCTCATTTAAAATTCCTTTCTTGTTAAAGACAGTTAATACCCTGTCCAAAATTTCCTTTTCCATATCATTCATTGATAATTCTTTTAACAATCTGTTCAATTTTACGCTGGTAAAAGCTCCGGGACATATTGTCATGACAAGCTTGTCGCTGATATCGAATAATACTCTCCTGCCCGCACTGACAGCCTGTCCCATATCAATAACTATGTAGTCAAACTGATCCATACTTTTAAGAGACTGAATCAGCTTTACATAATCATCTATTTCTAAATCATCGATCTCCAGGAAACTGTCCGGAGGCTGGAAATAATAAAACATCCATCTGCTGTCATAATATTTTGCGGCTTCAATTTTTAAGCTCAGGTTTTTTCGCCTTTCTTTTAAGTAAAATATAATATTCGAGAAATTAATACCATTTTCACAAATCCCTTGTGTATCACCCAGAGATGAAATATTTTCTACATTAAGATAAAAAACACGCATTCCCATCTTTGAAATATAATGCGCCAGGCTTAATGCAACAGTTGTACACCCGCTGCCTCCATGTGGTGAAAAAACTGTTATAACTGATCCTCTGAAGTTGTTGCCGGTCCATTCCGACTTGTCCGGCATAGCATCTGAGTATATTTCCATAAAGAGTTTATATATTGTATCAGCAGGATGGTATTTATTTATGTATTTAATGTTTGAATCCTTTTCAATATGCCTGCCGTCTGTGAGAACTATAGTTACAAAGTTTTCCGGCTGTTCTATGTCACGGCTGTAATAATCCCGATCTACCAAAAGGATGTCAATCTCCTGCGCCTTATCAGTAATAAATTCCATAAAACTTTGTTTGTTTGTAAATGTAAATATGTTTAACCGGGATGAGTATTTATTTCTTATATATTTGCTTAAGCTGTCGAGATACCTGGAATCCTCATCAGCTATGACCAGATTCAGCATGCTTACATCTCCATTTATGTAATTTTATTACTATTATAGTATAATTATATTATATTGTCAATTAATAATTTATTTTGTATATTATTATATATTTATTAAATCTATGTAAATAATGTGTCGATTAGTGCAACTTGACTTGTTGATAAAATAATAGTACTTTGTAATATGTAAACAGCAATAATAAATTGTATTGAATTACCATGTATATTCAGGGGGTTTATTACATGAAAAATAAAGCTATAGGCTTTTTATTGATAATAACTATGTTGTCCCTGGCCGGATGCAGCAAATCCGGCACTACCGGCAAGGTTCCTTCGGAACCTGCTGCCTCAACTGCCGGAAAGAATGCTGCATCTGCAGCGCCCGCAGAACCGGCAGGCAGCAGCCAGGATGATGCTTCAGCATCAACCCGGCCTGCTTCTTCAGGTACTGCGGGCAGTAACAGCCTGTCCTCTCCTGACAATGCGTCAAGCACAGTCAGCAGCGCGGACATTGAGGAAGCTGAAAATTTGTATAACAAGGCATATCAGTGCCATCTGTCAGGAGATTACGAACAGGCTGTGAAATACTCCAGCGATGCAATATCAAAAGATCCTTCCTCATATAAAGCATATAATCTGAAAGGCATAGCTTTAAGCTTTATGGGAAACTATGAGGAAGGCATGCAGTATATTGACAAAGCGCTGGGGCTTAAACCGGACTACGACTATGCCAATTTCAACAAAGCTCTTGCCTATAAACTGCAAAAAAAATATGACCTTGCCCTTGTTTGGTTTGACAAAGCCATAAGCTATGATCCGGCTGATACATGGAGCTATTTCGGAATAGCGTGTATATATGCGGAATGGAATGATGCAGATAAAGCCATAGAATATCTTAAAAAAGCGATAGACACCGATTCCGGCGTGAAAGAAGTCGCTGCCGCAGAACACGACCTTGATAATATACGCAATGATCAGAGGTTCATAGACTTAATAAAATAGGTTTATAATATAATTGCGTTATTTTGCTCTTTAACCTGTTTTTTTGATTTCCTGTTTACCCATAGAACGAAGGTGCACAGGCCGAATATAACAATACTTGCCAATACTGAAATAGCAGTAGTTATTGTGCCCTCCGTGCTCTCTAAATATGATTCGTCTGCGAAGTAACTGATCGCGATATTGAATGTGTTAAATGAGAAGTGTATAAGTATTGATGACCATATTGTTCCTGTCCAGTTGAGTGCAAGAGCTAAAATTATTCCCAAAAGAAAAGCATAAATACCCTGCACAACATTAAGATGATATATACCGAATAATAATGCCTGTATTACAACAGCAGGCATTATTCTCATATGCCTCTTTAACTCATTGTATATCAAGCCTCTGAATACAACTTCTTCTATAAACGGTCCGGCAATACCTACTCCTAATAATGTTATTATAAAATTGCCGCCGTTAATGGATTCCATCAATTCCTCATATTCAGGGGTTAATTTTTCAATTGGTAAAAAGCTTATAAATACAATAGTCAATACATTGGATGATATTCCCAGTAATAACGTGTCAATGACCTCAATTACAGAAATTTTATTAAATTCGCATAATTCAAAAAGGTTTTTCTTTCTGATTTTAGATATAAGTATATAAAAAAAGAAGGCTCCTATCGCAGACATAATGATAAATAAAGGGGTGTATCCAATGATGGTACTTACTATATTTTTAATAAACTGCTCCGAATCAATCTCAGCATCATTTAATGTAGTATTCAATACATAATTAAAAGTTTGCATTAGCATATATCCAAAAGAAATTATTAAAGTAACAATAATTTGAAGCACAAAATAGACACCCATATATAACAGGATTAATCCTGATGCCTTAAAGAAGTTTTTCACAGTTAACCTCCTAAAATATACTCAGATATGTTCAACATATGATATGCAATACTTGATGTATATAGTATAAACATATTATACTATTATAACACAGTCAACTCAATAAAGATGTTAATATTTATAATCAATTGTAAATAGCTGTTGTCTTATATAAAAATACCATATGGAATAAAAAATGTAAATTATTATATATCCGGAGGAAATTATTATGATGAACTCAAAACGGAGCAATAACACAAACCCCTACTATGCAGCTCCTGTCGTAGACAGAAAGGGAAATGCTGTGGCCTCTCTTGTTTTATCAATACTAAGCATTCCAGCCTCAACAATTCCGATTTTAGGCATTATACTGGGAATAATTGGTCTGATTACGGGTATCTTAAGCATAAAATCATCTCGTAAAGCAATGGCTATAATCGGGATTATCCTTAGTACAATAGGAATTCTGTCAGCATTTGCTTTTTGGATATACAACTTCTATCTGATTATTACAGGCAATAAAGATAATTCTCTTATATCAGCTTGAACATTGACCTTACATATCAGTTACTCTTAATAAGCAAATAAAAAGCTCGGCCTTTAAAGCCGGGCTTTAATTGTTATTTGACATTGCCCATGGCTATAATATAAAATGAAAAATGCTGATATTTTTGGTTTACAAACAACCAATCTTATGTTGCTTAATAATAGGAAGTACGTTCTTCCTTATTTATTGGAGGTATAAATGTCAGACTTAAAGGAAGCAATTAAACATGAAGTATCAAGACGCAGGACTTTTGCAATTATATCCCATCCCGATGCCGGTAAGACTACAATGACTGAAAAGCTGCTTCTTTATGGAGGAGCTATAAGGCTGGCAGGTTCGGTAAAGGCACGAAAGGCAAGTAAACATGCTGTTTCTGACTGGATGGAAATAGAAAAACAAAGAGGTATATCAGTTACATCAAGCGTTTTACAGTTTGAGTATAACGGTTATTGTATAAATATTTTGGATACTCCTGGTCATCAGGACTTCAGTGAAGACACATACAGGACTCTTATTGCTGCGGACAGCGCAGTGATGCTTATTGACGGAGCAAAAGGTGTAGAAGCGCAAACGATTAAGCTCTTCCATGTATGTAAAATGCGTGGAATTCCTATATTTACTTTTGTAAATAAAATGGACAGAGCCAGCAAAGATCCTTTTGAACTGATGGAAGAAATCGAAAATGTACTGGGCATAAGGTCATACCCTATGAACTGGCCTATAGGCATAGAAGGTGATTTTAAAGGTGTTTACAACAGGAAGCTTGCTCAAATTGAGTTATTCGATTCAGGAGATCACGGACAGTCAATAGTAGCATCTACCAAAGGCAGTATTGACGATCCTGTATTCAGAGATTTGCTGGGTGATCATTATTACGACAGGTTAAAAGAAGAAATTGAACTTCTGGATATGGCAGGAGACGAATTTGATAAAAAGAAAGTAATGTCCGGGGAATTAACTCCTATTTTCTTCGGAAGCGCAATGACCAATTTCGGCATACAGCCTTTTCTTGAAGAATTTCTGAAATTGGCTCCTGCACCCGGTATAAGATCATATTCAGAGGGAGAAGTCGACCCTGAAAGTGAAGATTTTACAGGATTCATTTTCAAGATACAGGCCAATATGAATCCGACTCACAGGGACAGGCTTGCTTTTATGAGAATATGTTCGGGCAAATTTACAAGGGGTATGACAGTATGGCATGTACAAGGCGGGAAAGAAGTACGCCTGTCACAGCCGCAGCAGTTTATGGCTCAGGAAAGGACTATAGTAGATGAAGCCTATCCTGGTGATATCATAGGTATATTTGATCCAGGGATATTTCATATAGGTGATACTCTTGCAACAGGCAATAAGAAACTAAAGTTTGAGGGCATCCCGGTATTCCCTGCCGAACACTTTGCCCGTGTTACGCCTGCGGATACTATGAAACGAAAACAGTTTATAAAGGGAATATCCCAGCTTTCAGAAGAAGGAGCCATACAGGTATTCAAACAGATTGACATAGGTATAGAGTCGCTAATAATAGGAGTTGTCGGTATTCTTCAATTGGAAGTTCTTGAGTACAGGCTTAAAAATGAATACGGTGTGGATTTGCGAATACAGCATCTGCCTTTCAGACATGCAAGATGGATTGAAGAAAACGGAATAGATATTAAAAAGCTTAATCTGACAAGCTCAACCCTTCCGGCGGAAGATAATAAAGGCCGTCTCGTGCTCCTTTTTGAAAATGACTGGTCAATTAATTGGGCTAAAGAAAAGAATAAGAATCTGGTTCTTAAAGATATAGCTATGTAGAATCCGCAATAATTAAACAAGATAGGTGCAGCATATGTCACCTATCTTATTGTTTTATATTATATTAACTAGTCAATACGGGTTATATCCGCACCTAACATTCTAAATTTTTCAACTATATTGTAGTAACCCCGTTCTATATGTTCAATGCAATCAATCTCTGTTTCACCTTCTGCCGCAAGTCCTGCCACTATCAGTGCCGCACCGGCTCTTAAATCGGTTGCTTTAACCTGAGCTCCCGATAACTTTGGAACTCCCTCAACTATTGCACTTCTACCCTCAAGTTTGATATTTGCACCCATCCTTTTTAATTCCGGCACATGCATAAATCTGTTTTCAAAGATGGTTTCAATAATTATGCTTGTCCCTTCGGCCTTACTAAGCAGCGCCATCATCTGCGCCTGCATATCCGTTGGGAACCCCGGATAGGGCTGTGTTTTAATATCAACTGCTTTTATTGGTTTTCCTCCAATAACACGTATGCTTGACATTTCCTCAATAACTTCGATATTTGCTTCTCTCAGCTTTGCCGTTACAGGTTTTAAGTGATCAGGCAAAACATTGTCTATTATTATATCTCCTCCTGTTATAGCGGCTGCAACCATATATGTTCCAGCCTCTATCCTGTCGGGAATTACTGAATGAGTAACACCGCTGAGATGGTCAACTCCGTTAATTCTTATAGTATCAGTACCTGCCCCTTTGATGTCCGCACCCATTGCTGTAAGATATATAGCCAGATCAACTATTTCAGGTTCAACCGCTGCATTTTCTATAATAGTCTGGCCTTCTGCAAGTACAGCTGCCATCATTATGTTTTCGGTAGCCCCCACACTTGGAAAGTCAAGATATATTTTATTCCCTTTTAGCTTGCCTTTTGTATAGGCTTCTACAAATCCATGTCCCTGCTTTATTTCCGCTCCTAAAGCAGCAAAACCTTTTAAGTGCAAGTCTATAGGTCTTGCACCTATAGGACAGCCGCCGGGCATTGGAACTATAGCTTTCCCCATACGCGCAAGCAAAGGACCCATTATCAGAAATGATGCCCTGACTTTATTAACGAGCTCGTATGGGCCTGTTGTACTGGTTATATTGGCAGTATTTATTACTATTTTATTTTCATTATGTACTATCTTTACATCAGCACCAAGCGTCCTGATTATATCACACATTACTGATATATCATTGAAAAATGGAATTTCTTCAATCACGCACTGCCCATCTGCCAGCAATGACGCCGCAATAATAGGCTCAATTGAGTTTTTCGCTCCGTCTATTTTAACAGTTCCTTTTAGTGGTTTTCCTTCTCTGATAACATATTTTGCCACTCTAATTCTCCCTTTCGGTATGAAGGTATTATCTGTATTTATCCAACAAGCTACGAATATCTACTGCATTCCTGAAAAACTTGCCTTCTCAAGTATTAACCGTTATATTCTGGAATGTGAAATGATCATCGTAATATATTATAACGTGAATATTCCTTTTTCATATGGATGTATCTTTCTTTACTTATAATTCTCTCAATATTATACTTTTATACCTGCTTATGCTTAATATTATTCAACATTATTATAAGTATCAACAGCTTTTCAGTTAATATGAAAACATATTTTTCATTTTAAATGGGCATATGCCATTTACAAGACAGAATTCACATCCATCACGTCAACATGGGAGTCAATACCACAAAAGCAACTTTACATATATAGTTTCCATATGCAATAAATTATCTGGTATTTATATATAAGCACTAATAATTATAACCCTTTGCCAATTATTTTTAAAGTTAATTTTTAACATAAAGGTTAATTTTGTATTAACAATTTAAATATTTAATTACATATTATATTAAATTTGTATTTTTATCCTCTTTTTATAGGACTTTCGTACTATTTTATTTAATACTTCTTATGTAAATTTAATCCTAATGCTCTATTAACACCTTTATTGATAAATGATATCATAATTATAGCAAAAAATTCTTTATTTCCAATAAAATTGCCTTGTTTCAATTAAAGATTACATAATAGTAAAAGATAAAACCTTAATATACAAAAGATAAAATTTTTAATCAATTAATTTTACTCCAGAAATGCAATTATTCTGCATACTTCACTCAACCTCTCATAAGCATAAAAAATAATCCCTTGCGTTCCGCAAGGGATTATTTTTGGTGATCCATCCGCGACTCGAACGCGGGACACCTTGATTAAAAGTCAAGTGCTCTGCCAACTGAGCTAATGGACCATCTAAAAGATGCAAACAAGCATCTTTTTTGGCTGGGATGGCTGGACTCGAACCAACGAAATGCCAGAGTCAAAGTCTGGTGCCTTACCGACTTGGCTACATCCCAATGTCTTACATTGAATTATGATGCCGGAAATTGAATTTTCCGTTATACGGCAAATTCAATTTCTACTTACATCATATTCATTTGGGGTGAATAGTGGGAGTCGAACCCACGACCTCCAGAGCCACAATCTGGCGCTCTAACCAACTGAGCTATACCCACCATACCGTTGTTCTGTGAGACACAAAGCTATTTTAAAACAGAGATGAGTAAAAGTCAAGAACAAATTGTGGAATAATATAATTTTATTATTAAAAGTTCTGTTAAAGCAGATAGTCTAATAAATAACAGACATGATTTATACTGTAAAAACAGTTACAAAGCAGTATTTAACCGGATTGTAACTGTTTTTAGATTAGCAGCAAATAAGGACACATAATTACATTATTACAGTAATTAATTATTTTTTAGTCTCATGATACTCCTCTTCGCTATTTACAGCCCATACGGCTGATTTATCATATGTTCCGTCCACAATAACTCTCACCGCTTCCATGGCAGTCAGCATTGAATGATCCATATTATTGTAACGATGCTGTCCGTTACGTCCTATGCAATAAAGGTTCGGTATTTCATCAAGCCATTTTCTTATATTCGGGAACTGGCTGTAGGTACCGAAGTAAGCAGGGTAAGCTTTTTTTACTCGAACCCTTACTGAATCCAAAACATCTTCTTCATCAATAATCCCTATACTTACCAGTTCATTCTTAGCAAATGCGATAAAGTCCTGATCGGACATATTCCACATTTCATCGCCTTCATTACAGAAGTACTCAAGGCCTAACCATACAGTATTCTCAATATCTTTCACAAGATAGGGCGACCAGTTGTTGAATATCTGTAAACGGCCTATTTTTACATCTCTCTCCTGTATATATATCCATGTATCAGGTACTATATCTCCAACTGTTTTTATTTTCGTTTTATTTTTTATCTTAAGTTTCTTTACCAGCAAACCAACAGTTATAAAATCACGATACGGGAGATTTATAGCTGCATTTTTTATATCATCCGGTATATCCTTTCCTGTAATTGACTCAACAAGGTCTTTTATTGGCATTGATGAAAGAAAATAATCGCCGAAAATCTCTTTCCTCTCACCGTCATTCTGCTCCACAGTCACCGAAACAACCTGCCCGTCTTTTATGTTAACATTGACAACCTTATTATTAAGCCGAACTTCTCCTCCCAAATCAATTATATCCGATGCTACAGTCTCCCAAAGCTGTCCCGGGCCCAGTTTTGGATATATAAATTGTTCAATAAGTGAAGTTTCTGTACTTTTCTGCTTTATATCTTTATTTCCCGACCTGAAAACTTTCTTTATAGCCTCAGCAACAGCTTTTGTCAGCGATAATCCTTTTATACGCTGTGCACCCCAATCAGCAGCTATTTTAGAAGGATGAACTCCCCATACTTTTTCCGTATAATCCTCAAAAAACATTTTATACAGAGGGACTCCGAAACGGTTAATCATGAAATCTTCCAGAGAATCTTCAGTCCTCTTGTTGAAACGTGATGCTATGTATCCGAATCCGGCAGACGCAGTTCTTCTAAAGCCCATATTTATAAAAGTCTGAGGTTTTAAAGAAATTGGATAATCAAAAAACTTTCTAAGGTAGAATATTCGTGAAATCCTATCCCGTATAAGCATGACCCTGTCCACTTTTTCAGGGTCAGGCCCACTGTCACTGAACTTCTTGTCTCTGCCCGTAATTAAGTCATCTTTAGATGGACTGCCTTGTATAGGCATCAGATTCATCCACCAGTCCATTACTTTGTCATCTTTTGAAAAAAACCTGTGGCCTCCTATGTCCATCCGATGCCCATTATATTTTATTGTCCGCGATATACCTCCAATTTCACTGCTTTCTTCAAGAATTATAGGGTGTATTCCAGCATCTGCCTTAAGAAATTCATACGCTGCAGTTAAACCTGCCGGTCCTGCTCCTATAATTACTACTGTCTTATCGCTATTTTTCATAATTATACTTCTCCTACATTCAAATTATTTATATTAAAGTCTCCACATATACTATTCAAACATCATATTGCACATTTTGTCCGCTTCATGTGAACTATATTTATATTATAGTAAAATCTGATTTAGATTATTATGAATAATCAATTTACATAAATTACTAATATAAACTTCATTTTATGATCATAAAATGAAGTTTCAGTTTCATTTTTACATCATTAAAAGCAGCCGTTATTGCCTCATTTCCGTTCAATATGCACTCTCAGCAGTGAACCAATCCATTCTTATAGGCTTAATTATACACTTATTTGATATTTCCTGCATATTTTCCCGGTTCACCTGCAAGCCCGACCCAGATGTGTCTTTTGCCTATTACTATACATAAACAGGAAATCATACAATGTAAATATTGTATCATAAATCAAAAAGCTTTGAGTATACAATCATAACTAAAATAAACGTATGAAATTTGCAACTTATATTTATATATTTATATATTTGAATATTTAGATGTTTTATTTTTCTGCTATATATGCTATAATCATTCAATATAAGTTTAATTCAGCTTTTTAAATATTTAGCAAATTATCACTAATGCAATTAACAGAAATCGGAGGTATATTAAAATGTCAGCAAATGAAGCAAGGAATAATTTTCTCGGACAAAGCAACTGTCCCCGTATGAACTGTGCTCAATCCGTAGTGCATGCCTTCAAAGATAACTTTAATATAAATAATGAAATAGTGGAGAAATTCAGTGCTTTCGGCGGAGGGAATGCTCCAGACGGGCTTTGCGGCGCGTTTTACGCGGTCAAGTATATTATGGAACATTGCGATATAAAAGACTATGAAGCCTTTGAAAAATACTTTATTGAATATGCAGGTTCAACCAAATGCAAGGACATAAAGAAAGCCAGGAAGCTTTCATGTGTGGGATGTGTTGAAAAAAGCGCAGAATTCCTTGATAAAATAAAATAGTATGTATAATTTACAAAACAGTATTATAAAAACCAAAAAGGGACTGTCTTAAAATCAGGTGATTATTTCAGGACAGCCCCTTGCAAAGCAAATTAAACTTATCAGACTATTAAAGTTATCAATATCGCTAATACTTAATTAACCAAACTGTTATCTGTACCGTCTGGTTTAATTCTATAAAATTTCAGTTCTTTACTGTTAATATCCTTATAAAAAACTGTATTTCCTGCTATATTGATATTTCCTGATGAAATATCTGACATTTTTATTCTTCCCGAACCGTCAGTTTTACATTTATACAGCTTGTTATTGTCAAGCCTGTTGGAATAATATACCCAGTCTCCTGAAATATTAAATTCCTTAATTTTGTCGCTAATACTTAAGCGTGTACCATTGGTCTTTCCTTGTTCAATCCTGTAGAGCATATTATCATATGCACTTACATAATAAATCATATCACCAGAGATAACAAAACTGTTAACCCTTACATCAGTAAGCGGAGTATCCTTTGTACCGTCATTCTTCATCCTGTATATTTTACCTCCATCAGAATCCTTAATGTAATATATGTAGTCGTTTACTACATAAGCCTGCGTTATTATAGAATTACTAACCTGTGTATCTGAACTTCCGTCCGTTTTTATTTTGTACAAACCATAAACTGCATCTTTGCAGTAAAATATCCAATCACCGGATACATTAATATGTGCAGCACCACTATTAGTCAATTCGTGCGTTCAGTACCGTCAATTTTGATTTTGTAGAGCTTTCCACCATAATATATATCATTCATATCAGATTCATTGAAATAATATATCCAACCCGATTTAACATTTATATATGATGCTACGTCATCACAAACCTTTGTTTTATTGGTGCCATCTGTCTTCATTTTATAAAGCTTATTGTTATCAGAAGAATAAGTGATCCCATTATATATAAACGGCTCAATGGCATTCCCATTTGCGTCCTTCGGCTCAATAAGTTTTCCGTCTACATATATTTTTATGTTATTGTAAACTGCCGTAATTGTTTTGCTAACGCTTTTTGCAGTACCCGAACAACTAATCAGTAAGATTCCTCCAATCAGGAATCCGGTTATAAATGCCTTTATATAGTTTTTTATCAACACACCACTCCCTTACATTTGCACATGTTGCCATAATATATACGGTTTTATTGCAATTTATGTTTATAGCTCCATATATAAACATTTTATGCAATATAAGGTAGTGAAAAATACAGAAGTACAGCTAAACTCCTATCAAAGTAACCGTAACCCACATAAGTATAAAACTTAATATAATCGTCGCATTATTTAAAGTGCCTACAAACCTGCTGTCATATTTAAACTGAACAGAATACGGAACTACCGCAAGGCTTACAGGCAGGCTGAAGCCAAGAAGCATGGTTATTCGGAACATATGGCTGAAAGGCAGAATATTATAAAGCAAAATACCTGTCAGTATTCCCGGTATGTATCTCATTGCCAATATTTTAAGCATTTTTATGCCATAACCATCCTCAAAACGGAAACTCAGATAAATGCCCAGTAAAAGCAGCGATAAAGGCATATTTCCTTTTGCAATGACTTCCGTAATGTCTATAAAAATTTTCGGTAAAGATATATGCAATACATTTATAATTAAAGCGGCTATATAGCTAAGAAACGGGACAGAACGCAAAGCTCTGCCTGCAACTGTCTTATAATCAATTTTGACATTATCTTCGGAAAATACACTTGCTATTATATAGCCCGTGCCAAACACAATAATAGAATTTCCCATATCGAACATGCCGAAATACTTAAGCCCTTCTTTTCCCCATATGGCTTCTACCAGCGGATATCCAAACAATCCTACATTAAAAGACGGCACCAGCATAGAATACATACCACGCATTTTTCTGCTTTCCTTTCTAAATACAAAAAGGGCGAAAGCCGTCATAGCCAGTCCATAAAGTAAGCTGGCAACTGGTAGTGCAAATAATGAAGCATCTATTTTCATAGTGCTGAATGTATTAATAACCATTGCCGGCAATGTAATATTAAATACAACTCTCGATATACCTTCACCATCGGATTCTTTAATCAATCCGGCTTTTTTTACTATATAACCAAGCAAAATAATAGACAGCGATATTATAAAATCCATATTTCCTCCAGATATTACGAGTTAATGTTACTGCAACCCTTCTATTTTAACATAAAATATTTAACAGTGATGCTTTAATTACACACCTTATTTAATCCAATACGAACAATCCTTCAATTACTTGATACAGTTGTATAAACAAAGTTTTTTACACAACATACCGAATAATTTTTAAATATAGTTCTTAAGTTAGATTGACATTCAATAAAAACATGTAATATCCTAATAATATGGTTTTTTCACATTTTATTCTAATCGTTCGGCTGCTTTTAAATATTGCATTAAAATTTGTCATCAGGTTTAACAACATTGTATAAAAATAAAAAACAAATAAAGTGCCTCTTAAAAATTAATAATATATCATCAAGTACAGTAACTGCGGATTCAAACAACATTTTTTTGCAAATAATCCTTTCGACAGGGCAATTAATCTCAGGCCTGAAAATAAGAATGCAGGATACTTTTGATACAACACCGGCATATAAAAATAAAAAACAGTAACAAGCTAATATAAATTTTATAAATTTTTATAAATTTAATGGTATATTTATAAAATTTTCTTTATAATTAACATAATATTAATTTTATAAGGTGAGGGTTTGGATGAAACTGGTTTTTTTTGCAGTAGATGCTGTCTTTGTAATGTTTTCAGCATATATTATTTTATATTTGTATAGACTTCTGTACTTTAAACAACAGCAGTTAAAGAAAAACATTCTTTTTATTATTCTATTTGGCTCATTAAATTCCTTAATACATACTATTTCGTTGCATAATAATATTCTTAATTCTTTCAGGCCTATAATGATGTTAATTATAAGTGTATTCCTGATGCTTGTTTTTATAGATAAAAATGTAATTAATGCATTAATTATTTTTATCATTGAAACCTTAGCATTATCAATTGTTAATTTAATAGCTACATTGCTATTGCGCACATTAGGATATGAAATTTCAATTGCAAATTTAGATAAAAACATACCTTTATACGCAGCTGTAAATATCGTTACCAATATATTTTTATTCCTTCTGGTAAAGCTGCTTTCTCCAATAAAACATATCTTCAGTTCATTTAAAAACAGGAAATCCGCTCAAGTAATTATATTTTTTACACTATTAATGATCATTACTCTTGTCAGCCTTAACTTTATACTTAATTTTAACGCCACATATCTGACCATATCGCTGCTGGTTTTAGTAATATACTGTGCAAGCCTGATATTGGTAACTAAATATTCATATCAATTGGAATTATGGAAACTTGAAAGAGATCAGCAGAACTTTTACAATCAGACGCTGGAGAATTACCTTCAAAACCAAAAACAGTTCAAACATGACTGGAACAATAATGCTACGGTTTTATTGGCCTATCTGAAAGCAAATAAAGTAGATGATGCTATTAATTATTTGCAGGAAATGATTGATATATGTGATGAGGCCGGCCCGTCAAATATCTTTGATATCAAAAATATCGCACTTTTCGGTATTATAACTTCAAAGTATAATCTTGCAAGAAAAAAAGGGATTACTGTAGATATAAAAGTTTTAAATACTATTGAGGAAATAAAGAACATTAAGATAAGCGACCTGTCCAGAATTATCGGTATATTTTTGGATAATGCCATTGAAGCATTGGAACATGAAGCCGATAAGATTCTTAAGATTAAGCTGTCCAGAGATGATAAATTTATCAATATCTTAATAGGAAACACATGCAGTTCTGCACCTGACCTTGATAAAATCTGCGAATCAGGTTATTCTACTAAAGGTCCCGGAAGAGGCGAAGGCCTTAATATCGTAAAGAATCTCATAGAAAAAAATAAATATGTATTGAATAATACATATTATAATGAAGATGAAAAAATGTTCTATCAGGAACTTATAATAAAAGTATATCACTAATATTTCAATATAAGTTATATTCATGTTTAGTCTGCTTTAATAAGATGTGCAGGGCACTTTCTCTGATGAAAAGCAAAGAACCAGCAATGGCCGGCGGATAGTCCAGCAACAAGCATACCTATTGCTGCTATTGCGGATAAAATCTTATGATTAGCAGACTTTCTTATTTTCATCATGATTTCACCTCCTCATAACTATACTTATTACCATACAATCTATACAGAGCCGGAGTCGTCATAACACAGGCTATAATAGATGTGCAGATTATAATATTAGCCCATTTATATGGTAAAAATATACTTATTGCAAAATACAGTGTGATCAAAATAAATCCCTTTATTCTTAAAGCTTTTCTTTGCTTTTTCGATTTTACAGGTTTATTGGGGTTATCTGCCGGAGCATATTTATAAATTGCAATAAGGCAGAAAGGAAATGCTGCGGCTGCTAAAATTAGATTATTCATCCTGATATTTATACAAAATAGCGGAATACTCAACATTGTCAAAGCTGTAGTTATAAAGCATTTTATATGCGTATCAGCATGAATTCCTCCTATATATAGTCTGAGCATACCAAACAGCGGAATTGTTACAACAACATACTTAGTTATTTTTAAAATTATCGATATCAGAATTATCAGCACTATCTTGATAACTTCTGAAATAGCCATATATATTCCATATTCAATTGTCTCAGCCTTTTGTTTATCTATATCGGGAAAGGCGGTTTTTATTTTTTCAGTCAGTCCTTCACTGATTCTGCTTATGCTTATCATCATTGCACACCCTCATTTGAGCTTGTCCGATTATAATTGCATATATTAAATAAGATATAAAAGCTATAATCAGTACATCTCCTATAGAGTAAATTTCATATTTTAAATCAATTATGTCACCCAAATACGGCAGTTTTGTATTCTCATCTATTAATGCATATCCTGCGGGTCCGGATACGAATAAATTCTCATTGTGATTAAAAACAGGCCTAACCGGCATGCACCCGTTATTAACCCAAATAACAATGCTATTGGATATGATTCCGGTTAAAGCAACTATCATCCATATAAACAGCTTTCTTTCCTGTAGATTATTCCTATAAGCAATGATTAATCCGCACAATAGTAATATGTAAAACAATTTAAGAATGGTTTTCGCGGAATTTACCATTTGCCATACACCTGTCGCAAACATAACAGCTATAATGACATTCAGCAAAATTACACCAGCAAATAAGCAAACAATTTTCAAGCTTAAAATTTCTCTGGGTTTATAACCTTTAAAGATTAATAGCAAAAATGCAATCAAAAACGGTTCAAGCATCTTGCTTCACTTCTCAGTCGGGAAACTTATATCTTGTGTTTAAATATCATTAATTTCCGTATATTCTATATTCTGTATTGTAATATATTATATCATTATACCAAAAAAATACATTTAAATTCATAAATTTTTTACATTTCAATCATAAAATGTAATTAAAATATTTGCTCTATTGTTACATACAAATGAAATATGAGCATTTACTTTAGTGAATATATAATTTCGAAAAAATATTGCCCACATATTTCCCATAAATGAAAATGACCATAAACTATATAAACATAAAAAACGCATTACTTTCATTTATAGCAGAAATGTAATGCGATTTATATGTTTTGAGCTCTTTAAAGGCAATTAATATATGAATAAATATCAGATTATAACTATAAATAGCATATCTCAAAATCCGCATAACAGCATATGAGATATGAATTTACTAACTGTTCTTATTATCAGTGGAAGCAGGCCATTTTTATTAAAATCAAGAGGCGGATTATTAGGAAACAGTAAGAACATTCTTATAACCCATACAACCATAAAAATAATAAACATGGTTATCCAGAACACATTGCTTTTATAAACATGAGATACAATTCTGTTCTTCCTGAAAAGCAATACTAAAAAAACTATTATAGAGAACAGGAAAAGCGGATGATAAAAAAATGCTTTCTTGAATTCGCCCGCCAAACAATGGGTAAAAGCTCGCGTCATCCCACACGCAGGGCATGGCAAGCCAAAAATAGCTTTAAATATGCAGATGCTTCGGTTTCCCAACAGATATAATATTAAGTAAAATATTAAGATAATTATAGTGGGAACAATATATGCTTTAATATGTTCCCACATTTTTCCTGAATGATATGTAGTTTTATTAGTTATGTTAGCAAACAAAGATTTCATATGTTCTCATTTCACTAAATTATTAATTATACAACATCCCATATTCTGTTCAAATTTGACTGCATTATAGCTGCGTTAACAAAATGAAGGCCGAAAAATCCCATTATAAGATAAAGCACCGAATTATCCTCCCGAGGCAATCCTACCCTTGCATTGGCTTCAGCCATAATTTTGCCGTATTTATAAAACCAGTATAACTGATATGGAAAACAAAATATGCAGAGCAGCAGATCAATCCCTGGATCGGAGCTCTCATCATTCATAAAGATTTTCAGGTCCATTGAAAACTTATAAAGCCAGTAAAAATAGTAAATACTGCATGTTATAACAGAAAGGACAATTAGTGAAGCTGGAGACCTTCTCATTCCTTTATACATAAAATCCCCCCGCAAAATAAAAATTAATAAAATATATAATAATATTATTATATTTTTCCATATTAATTTATAAAATTCTGCATAATTAAAAATTTATATCCGATTACGACAACATATTACAATAACTATATAATAATTTTACTATAATTTTTATAATTAATAAATGCAATATAATATATATTCACAGAATTAAATTTCTGAACATTTATTTTCTATTACGCAATTTTACTTGGTTAAATAAAAGGTCATAATTTTGGTTTAAACATTATAGTCATAACCAGAACAAAAAGCTGCCTGATAAAGGCAGCTTTTAACTGTAGGTTTCAGCTTTTCATAAGCTTAAGAATAAGTGCCATTGTGTTAGCGAAATAATTTGCATCCACAGGCTCATAAAAACACAGCTTATTAACATACATGTCATCAAGAGCCTGCCTTCTTGCCTCATTCCATTCTAATGCACTTATAGCTGGAATAAATCCCAGTTTTTCTTCCAGCACTTTAAGAACAGTATCTTTTAATACTTCCTCAATAACACCGCACTCCCCTCAAATTTATCTTCTTTTCGTCAAAAAAAACTGATAATTCTACCTATATTGTATAGACAATTTGTCTAATTGTCAAGAATTAACTATATGAATTCAGCCTTTTTGTCTACGCAATTGTATTTGCGCGGGTTGTCTATTATCTTATTATTAGGAGGAAGCATATGTTAAATCAAAGATTAGAACTATTAAGGAAAGAAAAACATCTGACAAAAAAACAAGTAGCTGATTTCTTAAAAATAGATCAATCTACGTACGGCAAATATGAGCTAAACAAAAGAGAGCCGGATTTTGACACACTTCAAAAGCTGGCTGATTTTTACGATGTTTCAGTTGATTTTCTCCTTGGCCGTACCGATATCCGCAATTATCACGTATCCGAAGCCCAATCCGGTTACATGATTGATGTTTCAGGCCTTCCGGAAGAAATAATAAAACAGGCAGAAGATTATATAGAGTACCTGAAACAGAAATATAACCAGAAAAAATACTGAACTATTGGAAACATAATTCACTTACCTTATTTTATTTTAATAGAAGCGATAGTTGCGACTTAGAGCAAAATTTTCAATTGTCATTATATTTATATGCGTCTATATCATTCGTCGGAATTTTATATATTAAAATAGTTTCTTACATAATTTCCAAAACTTTACACTATAATACAATTTATATTGATTATGGATATACAATATGATAAAATGTTAACAAGTTTTGCTAGTATTTATAAGTTTTGAGGGGGGTATATATATGAATGACATGAACAATATAAATCCGGAAATGCAAGTTACAAATCCAAATAATAAAAAAGGTTTGGCTATAGCATCATTGGTACTGGGAATCGTATCAATAGTTTTATTCTGCTTATGGTATATCTGCATACCATGTGCTATACTTGCGCTAATTTTCGGAATAATTGCCAGAAAAGAATCTCCAAACGGCAACGGCATGGCAACAGCCGGTATTGTATTATCTATCATTTCATTGGCTTTATGCGTATTAGGAATAATAGGAATTCTCTCCTTTATAAATGAATTTGAAGATGTTTTAAATAGTTATTAAAAGTACATAAAGAATTTAAATTATTAATGCCATTTGACTAAAATTACTGTTAATATTTTGCCAAATGGCATTTTTTATTCAATCACGAAAGCTTTTTATGCAAATTTATCCGTACATGCCGCTAAACTGAATAATTTTTGTGATTCTCCTATTATACAGCCGTAAAATTAAAGCTATCTGGAAACAAATTTGTTGCCTTTTATAATAAAACGCCACAGGTAATCTTTCGCTTCTCCTGCGTAATCAATATTAATTCTCGGAGTGGCAGCAATTTCATCATCCGGTATATCCGCATTATCCAGCAGGTATAAGCTGTCACCGCATAAATCAGTTCCGTTATCTGCTTTAGTAATATCCATAGCTGAACAAAGCTTGCCCGGACCACTGCATAAATTTTTAATCTTGTCAGTATTCCTTCTCTTTTTCATTAACTCAAGTCCTTCTATTGGCTCTAAAGCCCGTACAAGGACAACTTCAGGTTTTTCCGCAACATTGGTTACTATGTTAAAGCAATAATACATACCATAAATCATATAAACATAAGCAAAACCTCCAGGCCCATATGCGACTTCAGTGCGTTTGCTGCGTAAGCTTCTGAAAGTATGGGCTGCAGCATCGTCAGGACCTATATATGCTTCAACTTCAACAATTTTGCCGATTGTTGTTCCTTCCTGTGTCGTACGCACAAGGTACTTGCCTAACAATTTTCTGGCGACAGTAAGGGTATCCCTCTCATAAAATTCACGTGTGAGTTTTATTGTAATACTCCTCCCTAATATATCTTCGTTTTTCTTACACATACTCACTCAATCATAGATTTTCGCCCTTTTCAAAACAAGCCATATGGACAGATATTGTATTGCTGCACAATTATGGATGACGATGTTTAT
>Ga0134105_1000259_pt1 | contig 63247 bp, 55 predicted proteins | sample 16_3_2metaG_FD_94457 | JGI IMG/M metagenome (GOLD analysis project Ga0134105, IMG submission 94457) | Switchgrass degrading microbial communities from high solid loading bioreactors in New Hampshire, USA - 16_60_3.3_214_A3 metaG | ecosystem: Engineered > Bioreactor > Semi-continuous > Anaerobic... | reverse complement strand
CTTTACATCCATCCTGTCTCCTCAACCCCTATCAAAAATGCCCGTTATCTAATCTGTCAACTCAACCCTACCAATTTTTGAGTTCATATTTTACCTCAAAAATAATCGTCGATATGTTTCCATGTACGTATTTTTGCCCTTTAGGTTGAGTAGACAACTTAGATGTAATTTCGGAAACCCGCTTAAATAAAGGCTTACAGCTTCGTAATCAATACGACACTCTCCACATGCCTTGTTATCGGAAACATAGCCCCACATTTTATTGGTTTTCCCGTCTTTTTTATATTCCTGGTCCGCCACGGAGTTATAAAGGTTTCCCTTGATTTTTTCAAGCTCATTATTGTTGTCCGCGCCGCAGTCCACAAAATAAACGATATCTTCAGGCATGATGTAAACATTTTGTGTTACATAGGAGTTTTTGAACCCTTCAACTTTACCCGATATTTCATAATGCCCTACTTTGCGAAAATCCGCGCTGTCCCACAACACATTTGCGTCCTTTTCTTCCCCTCTTATAATTGTCTTTACGGTTTTAGGAAGTTTTATCCAATCCCCGTAGTACACATATAAATCATCAGGTTCCAAAACCTTGTTTCCCAAATCCTCCAGCGTCCACTCGTCAACCCATTCAATCCTTATGCTTCCGTCGGACAGAATTTGTATAGGCAGCCATATATAGCTGCTTTCGGTATGGCGGCTTGGCCTCCAGATGTCTGCCATAAATATGAAATGGCCCTTTTCCTCGTCAACAGGCAATACCCAGTAGCCCTGCCCGCCAAAAGTCTTGTTGGCCCCTTCCCCGACGCAGGGGTTGCCATGCTGTGTCCACGGGCCTAGCGGGCTTTTCGCGGTCGCGTAATCCGCCTCATTCGGGTCCCAGCCTGTGCAGCCGCTGGTTATCAAGTAGTATGTGTCTTTGTACCTAAATACCGCGGGCGCTTCCCGCCATTTCCACGACAGGCAGTATATTGCCTCACCTTCAGGCCTTAAATAGTCGTCACTTAATTTGCAAACCGCAAGGCAGCCGTTTTCATCCGTTGAAAAATAAATATACGCCTTACCGTCCTTGTCTTTAAATACCGTCATGTCCCTGCTCATTTTCCCGCCGGGGCGGAATGACTCAATATATTTAAAAGGCCCCGCTGGCGAGTCGCTTACCGCAACCCCCGCCCTTGAATATCCGTATGAGCCGTTGTCAATGTGCATCCACATAACGTATTTACCTGTCTTTTCGTTATACAAAACTTTAGGCCTTTCAATGACTTCCCCGACTTTTATGTCGCTTTGGGGATACTTCATGCCCTCGTACCCTTCAAGCATTTCAAGGGCTATGGACTCAAATTTCCAATTGTATAAATCCGTTGAAGAATAGCAGGCAACACCTATCCTCCAGCCCCAGTCCGCGTATTTTTGCAAATGCTGCGGCACCTTGCTTGTCTTTCTTGCCTCGCCGTACCAGTAGTATTTGCCCGTGATATTATCATAAAAGACATTGCCGCCATGGCCCTGTATTAAGCCGCCGTTGTCGTCGAATATGTAGCTTCCCGTCATTATGCTTTTACGGTTATAATTTATCGCGCCATAAGCCAGCTCAATTTCTTCATATGCCCTTTTTACTTCGCTTTCGGAATTGTTTTGTATAATTTTTTGCATAGCTATGTCAAAATAATTCTTCGCTGTGTTTTTCGCCGTTTCATTGTCGCAGTTTTTCAAGCCCTGTCTTACCGCGTTTATTTTTTTGTCAATTTCCTCATTTCCCACGCTCAAGGGCACATTTTCGTAAATTTCTGTCATTTTGCTAAAAATGCGGGCGGCGCCTTCAGCGGTTAAATCCCCTGAAAGGCTGGTGTCATCATCAATAAGCCCGTATTTTTTAGCAAGGGTTATAAAATCCCCGCTGCCTAAATCGCATTTTAAGTACAATAGGGCGGATATAACCATTTTGACCGCGTCTTCAACTTTTATAGCCTCATAAGGCCTGAAAAACCCGCTTTTTCAATTATCCCCGCCGCCGCAGCCCCTTCCAATGTATCGGAAAAAGGGTCTTTGCCGCTTACATCCAAAAACCTTTCGGAGTATATGCGGCTGTGAATGAAATTTAAATCCTCAAACTTTTTCACAAATTCCCAGCGCAGCACCTTTGTGTCTGAAAACGCAAAAACGGGAATTAATGACACACACAAAATTAAGGCGATAATCATCCTAAGCTTTTTCATTTTTTTCCCTCCTTGGAAATTATTATGCGTTATTTTTTAAATTAAAAAGGAAAACCAGGCTGCAAGACATTTGCAGCCTGTATTTAAAATTTAGGAGAAGAAAAACGGGTCAATGTCTATATAATTATTAAGTGGTATGAGCGTTTGCAGCCTATCCCAATTAAAAACTTTAATTTTTGTAATTTCCTCCCTGTATGGGACTGTAATGCTACCGGTAAAAACGGAAGCAGAAAGCAGGCCCCTATCAACGTATAAAGCTAAAACCAAAACCCCGGAGTCAGTTTTTGCGTGAACCTTTAGCTGACCGCCTTCAACAAACCCTCACGCAGTAAAGCCTGTGTTGTTTTTATCCAGCAAGGCTTCGGTAACGGCCGGCACATAAAATTCTTCCACCGCCAAAAAATTCGGGTGGGTCCCTGTGGGGTAGGAGTCAGAAAACTTTTCGCTTGACACCGTTCCCATATTCCCGGGAAGATTATCTGACCCCAAATCATCAAAGCTGTATTTCCATCTTAGTTCCTGAATGTTTGTGTCCAATGAGGAATTATATAAATCCGCGACTTTTACATTGTTTTTCCTGCACACATTATAGGAAATCTCAAAAATTTTTGACTGGTAGTAAAGGTCCCTTGCGCGGGTTTTGTGAACTGCCACATATATAATTTCAGCGTCCGGCCACTTTGATTTCATTGTTTGCACCAAATCCGAAAAGGCGTTTTCATACTGTGCCAGATTGGTTGTGCTGTACGCGTCATTAATACCCCCGTCAAATATCACAACATGGGGTGAAGCTGCGGGCGCCTGCAAAACTTGGGCTTTTATGTTCCCGCCTAAAACCGATGCCCCGTTTTGCGCCCCGTTATATGTAAGGTTCATGCCGCACTTTAGGGCCACAAATTCCACAAACCCCATTTTTGTGTACTTATGCCCGTCAATTATGCTGTCGCCAAAGGCATAATCCGTTTTATCCTTATACGGCAAAGCAATATTTCCTTCTTTCCCAATCAAAACAAAATTGTCAATGTTTTGCGTACCTTCATAGCTTACGCCGTATTCATTGGTATAGTAATTTGCCGCAACCATTTTGGCAAGGTTTGACGCCTGTATTGGCGCGCCCGTAACCTGGGCTATTATTAATCCTGTGTCCTTTTCTTTTACCTGGTAGCTTACAATCTTTTCTTTAAAATCAGCCCTGAGCCTTATCTGATATGTTTTGTTCCTGTCCATAGCCTCTTCAGTCCATTTAGGTTCCCAGTCATACTCACAATGGCTTGAGTCCGAATCATAGCCTGTGCAGGAATGGCGGAAAATTGTGCCCGACTTGGAAGCCAGCGCAAAAATGAGCCTTCCGTACATATCCCTAAATTCTATCCCGCTCTTTTTGCCGTTTGAGTTCACATTTGTTTTCCAATCAAAGGACAGTTCAATTTCTGTTTGATTTATAATATTTGCGTCAAACCATTTAACGCTTGTGGTGTAATTGCCCATGGATTTTGTGATATTTAACGTGCCGCCGCTGATTGAGGCGCCTTTGTCAAAGCCAAAGTTTTGAGGGTCGGCATTTGAAAAATCATTTTCAATTAACACCGTCCCCGAAAGTTGCTCCGGCATTGACTCGGTAACCGCCATTAAACAAATGCAGTCAATGCCAATAAGCCCTGAACTTGTGGCGGTATATGTAAAGGTATTTGTCCCGCTTTTTAACTCAATGATGGGGCCAAAACTTGTCTGGTAAAACCCTTCGGCGGCCGTTGCGTTCACTTCCTGCCCGTATCTTACGCCGTTTATTGACAAATAGAAATTTGCCCTTCCTGAGTTTTTGGCCTTATATTTTGTCGCAACCCTAACTTTAGATAAATTTTCAGGCACATCAACGCTAAATGTAATATATGAGCCGCTTGCCATATTTTCAAAGCACGCCCACCCGTTGTTGGATGCGCCGCTTTCTGCGACATTGCGCTTTGTAACGCCTGCGGACAGGGTAACTTTCCCTTCATTTACAAGGTTTTCCCCCTCAAACACCGCAGGTTATGGCAAATCGTTGTATGTTTCAACCCTAACAACGCTAAAGGAGGGCATGGTAACCACAAGATTGTTTCCTGACCTTGTATAGCTTACCACTCCTTCATCCTTTACCCACTTATCCTTTTCATAATGGCCAAACTCAACGGTTTTTACATCGTTTGCGATATCCGCCAATGTAAAGGTTGCGTCAGTATCCTTTGATGATAAAAGAACCACTTCCCTGCTGCTCTTTTTAAAGGCAATGCCTGAAGAATAAATGGTGTCGGATTTATAAGTTATATAAAGCCCGTCAATCATTTTCGTCACATTTATGTTTGATATGTCAGTACCTTCGCAGTTAAAGAACATAAGGTTTTTCCCGCCCGCTTTGTCGGGTTTCATAACCGCCAAAGGATGGGCGATTTTATTTAGCCAGTGGTTGTGGTTTCTCACATCTTCAATATATGTCCCGCCATTGGGCAGGTATTTGTCCCCCGCCCCTATTACCCTCGGGTTTAAGTTTTGGTCATACATGCCGTGCCCGTCGGGGCTGCATAGGTCATAGACATTGTAAAATGCGCCGCCAGCGACGGTCGCGAGCATCATAAGCGCGCTCATGGAGTTTTCCCCGCCGCATTCCATAACCATGGGAAGGTTCCTTCCGTTTGAGTAGCTGCCTGTGCCAAAATTATATAGCTGGTTTCTGTTCCACCCATAGGGGTCAAGCCCGATAAAATCCAGATATGTGCCGCTGTCAGTATCAGTCCCGCCGCTTGCCCGCTTTGCCTCGTTATAGTCAACCCCCCACGCGTCGGTCCCGTTAACATTATTAACCCTGGTCCAAACAGGATAGCTTGATTTTTTCACCGCTTTGGCTAAATTATTGCAGTATTCAAACATTGTCCAATCCCTAAATCCCTGATGGGAAAACCCGCCGTTTTGTTTTAGCGTTACGCAGGTGTTGCACTGGCAGTTTTCGAGTTTCACGCCGTTTTCATAAACACTTCCGTTGTGAAGCCTTGAAACATTCGGCTCGTTGCAAACCTGACACCCCACAACGGTGTTTTTGTACCCATGTGTTGCGTTATATTCGCCAATATGGTTAAATACCGTATTTAGCGCCTCATATTCTTTTTTCCTCAACTCCATGTCGTTTTTGCACATTATAAACTGGTAAAGCCCCGTTATATCATTACCCGCCGTCGCCTTTTTAAGCCAGGGCGTGCCGACGGAATACACTTGCTTTTGATAGTTGCGCAATACATAATACGGAACCCTTATATCCGTTGAAAGGGAACAGGTGTCCGTCGCAAACCATAAAACTTCCAGCTTTAAGCCGTATTCCTCAGCATAGCCGATAATCCTGTCTAAGTATTCCCAATCATATTCATCTTCTGATGACAAAAAGATTTGAGGCGGGCGGTTGTCATCAAAATCATCAAAAACAATTGGAACCCCCGGCTCATTCCCGCTTGGGGTTGTGGATTTTATGATAAATGAAACTTCCCTTTTTCCTTCCCTTCTTGCCTTTTCCACATAATCGGTTACGTCAAAGTCATAGTAATTTGCGCTTTTAATTTCGTCCCACGAAGGGGTTTGGGAAAGTTTTTCCCCTAAAACAGTATAGCCGCTATGCCCCGGGGCGTTGTTCCAAGTAATGGTGTCCTTGCTCCATGACGTGTCATCGCACCCGTAAACTGACACATAATGCCCGTAAGTTAAGCTGTTTCTGCTGTATAACCTTATTCTTGCCCCTTCAATATCGCCCTTTGTCCAGCCGGAAATATCAAACTTCACATATGCTAAAGCCTGGTTTGACTCATTCCCTTCTTCATAAAAAGTCTGGATACCCCCGGTATTAAAAGTTTGGTTTGCATAAACCCCGCCCCTTATGTAGGCGCTTTCCTTTGCCTTAAAACTTTGGTCCTGCTGCACATCCATCCAGCGGATTTGGCAGTTTACCACGGTATAGCCGTCATTTTTCGCGATTTCAAAAAGCCTTTTTACCTTGGCGTTGTCAAAATGATACCAGTCCACCACTTTGTCAATGCGGATTTGAATACCGTTGTAAAAAAACGGCTCTCCCGCAACTTCCAACACTTCATCCCTTTCATATTGGGGCCCGTCAAAAACAACGCGGGAACCGGCATAGGGATTGCTTGCCTGATTTATCATTGTAATCTCTTTACCAAACGCACAAATATTTCCTAAAACCAAAAGAATTAAAAAAACACACACCATTTTTTTAAATAAGAACCTGTTCATAAAAAATCCCCCCTTGTCAATTTCATGTTATCAAGAAAGGGGGTTTGTGAGAATGTCATTTTATATCATATATTTACCGAAATGTATACAATTTGTGAAAATATTAATATTTGACAAATAAACGCAATCCACACAAAATAAAATGATTATAATTTCAGTGAATATAAAAAGGGTACTTCCTTTTTTAAATAAACCAGCCCCTTACTTTTTTATAGAATATTTCACACCCGTGGTTTTTAAATTATAGTGTACAAAAAGACAAAATGATTAATGTTTTTGCCATTTTGTGCACTCTTTCTTATATTCCTTGACATACTGTGGCTATTCCTTTATGATTAACTTAAGGGGGTGGTTTTGTGTTCTGCCAATTCCACAATAAATCACTGTCTAACAACGATTTTAACGTGGTGCAGTACGGGTACCGCGACTGTGTTCCGGGGTTTAACGTGTATCACAGGAGGTGCCAAAACTATCTCTTTCACTACGTTTACAAAGGCAAAGGCACTTACACCGTAGGCGGGAAAACATACAAAGTTAGCCAAAACCAAGGGTTTTTGTCCCTGCCCGGACAGGAAATGTGGTACACCGCAGATACTTCCGAGCCCTTTTCCTATGGATGGGTGGAATTTTACGGGAATTTGGCCTACGAAACCGTAAAAAACGCGCATTTAACCAAAAACCCCATATTTACCGACACATCCCCCTTTGAGTGCGGTAATAACCTGATGAATTTGATAAATTTAGGCAATACCACTTCATATAAGCTCACTGCGTATTTTTGGCTTTTTGCAAACTCTTTAGTAAAAGAAGAAAGCCATAAACACGACAACCTTGAAGTTTTGTTCCAAAACGCACTGACGTATATCCACTCAAATATTGACAAGCACACAACCGTTGAAGATGTGGCAAAAAACATAGGGGTTACAAGGGGGTACCTTTCAAAAATATTCGCGAAATATATTGATTTATCCCCAAAACAATATATATTAAGGTACCACATGAACGAAGCAAAATCGCTGCTTATCGGCTCTGACATGACCATGAACGAAATTGCCGAGGCAATAGGTTATGAAAACGGGGCGGTTTTTTCAAAAGCCTTCTCAAGGCTTTATAAATGTTCCCCTCTGGAGTATAGGAAAAAATATAAAAATAGCGCAAACGGGTAAAAAATGTCACAACCAAAAGCGCATTAACCCCTTTCGGAAAGCGCCCTTTGAGGAAAGCCTCAAAGGGCGCTTTTTTTCTTAAAAACTTGTCTTAAAAAGGGGGATTGCATTAATCACGGGCTCTTCATAGGGATGAACTTTTTTAATTGCCGCAATTGTCTCATCCACTTTATCGGCCCTACACGTCACTTCTACTTTTAGCTCAGCGGCCTGGCATATTTCGTTTTCCTTTCCTATGTAGGGATTACTGCCCTCTAAGGGCCGCCATGTGCCTGTCACTTCATAATAGCTCATGCAGGAGTCATACTTCCCGATATGTCCCGCGTCCACGGACTGCAAAGCCTTTTGCAGTTCATGAAGATGGCTTTCGGGAATGAAAATTTCAATTTTGCAGTATTTGAAATCAAACATTGTGTACCACCTTCTTTTTAATTTTCATATAATTCATATAATATTATAGCATTTCAAACACCCTCATGAAATACTCTCCTCCTGTTTGCCTGCAGAAAAAAAGGCGCAAATCCCGAAGGTTTGCGCCTTTTTTCTTTGTATTGCCATGCCCTTATTAATATTTTTAGATACTTTTTACAAAATCCGCCCATTAATATAACAGGCGTCCACTTTGCGCTTTTTATCTTTCCGCCTTATTCCCCGCCAAAAAACAGCTTTATATCGTCTTGCACAGTTTTAATGCCTGCAATCCCAAAGTTTTCAACCAAAACTTTCGCCACATTCGGTGATAAAAAGGCAGGCAAAGTAGGCCCTAAGTGAATATTTTTAACCCCAAGATAAAGAAGGGCCAATAACACTATAACCGCCTTTTGCTCATACCACGCAATGTTATAAACAATGGGCAAATCGTTTATATCCTCAAGTCCTAGCGCTTCTTTTAGCTTTAGGGCAATTAGCGCCAAAGAATATGAGTCGTTGCACTGGCCTGCGTCAAGCACGCGGGGGATGCCGCCGATATCGCCTAAATCAAGCTTGTTATACTTATACTTCGCGCAGCCCGCGGTTAAAATTACCGCGTCTTTTGGAAGGGCTTTTGCAAAATCGGTGTAGTAGTTTCTGGATTTTGCCCTTCCGTCGCAGCCCGCCATTACGACAAACTTCTTAATTGCGCCGCTTTTTATGGCGTTTATGATGGTGTCAGCCATGCTTAAAACCTGATTGTGGGCAAACCCGCCCACAATTTCGCCCCTTTCAATCTCAACAGGGGGCGGGCATTTTTTCGCAAGCTCGATAATTTCAGAAAAATCCTTTTCTTCCCCGTATTCCGCGTCAATGTGCTTACAGCCCGGGAAACCGGCGGTTCCTGTGGTAAAGAGCCTGTGTTTATAGCTTTCTTTCGGGGGCACAATGCAGTTTGTGGTCATTAAAATGGGGCCGTTGAAGCTTTCAAATTCTTCCCTTTGTTTCCACCACGCATTTCCGTAGTTTCCTGCAAAGTGGCTGTATTTCTTAAAGGCAGGGTAGTAATGGGCAGGGAGCATTTCCGAATGGGTGTAAACATCCACCCCCGTGCCTTCGGTTTGTTTTAGAAGCATTTCCAAGTCCCTCAAGTCATGGCCCGATACTAAAATCCCGGGGTTATTCCTTACCCCGATATTTACCTTTGTAATCTCGGGGTTGCCATAGGCGGACGTATTTGCCTCATCCAAAAGCGCCATGCCTTTTACGCCGTATTTTCCAACTTCCAAGGCAAGTTCTGTCAAATCATTTACCGTTAGCGTGTCATCCAAAGTTTTAGAAAGCGCCGACTGAATAAAGGCGTCAACTTCCCCGTCTTGTTTTAAAAGGGCGTTGGCATGCTTTGTATAAGCGGACAGACCTTTTAACCCATAGGTAATAAGCTCTCTTAGGCTTCTTATATCCTCATCTTTAGTGGACAAAACCCCCACACTTTTTGCCTTATCTTCAAATTCTTCCACGCATTTTCCCTTCCAAAGGGCCGCGTAAGGCAGGCTCTCCTTGTCAGACACTTCTTTTAGCAGTTCTTCTTTTGCTTCCAATGTCTTAAAAATCCTTTTTACAATCGCGTCATAGTCAAAATTTGCGTTCGTTATTGTAACAAAGAGGTTTTGGGTAACCAACTGGTTTATTTTTTCAGAAACGCTTTTTCCCTCATTTCTAAGCTTTGTGGCAACCGCGCTAATCCCCTTTGTCACATAAACCAAAAGGTCCTGCATATTTGCCACATCAGGGGTTTTCCCGCAAACCCCCGCCTTTGTGCAGCCTGTGCATCCCGCAGTTTCCTGGCATTGATAACAAAACATCATATTATCCATATTTAACCCTCCAATAATTTTTTCATCTACCGCCAGTTTAGCAGGAAAAAAACAAAAAAACCGTAACATATGTTACGGTTTTAAAATTTTTCAAATATTTTTCAGTTCCCTTAAATTTTTTATATAAATATCCTTCCCCACCACCTGGATAAGCCCGTCCTTTTGCATATTCATAAGTTCCCTTGATAGCGAGGGGCGGGCGGTATTTAAGTAATCCGCCAGCTCTTCCCTGTTCATATTAAGCTTAACTTTCCCCTCGGGCGTCAAATTTTGCAAAATAACCTTTGCGATTTTTTGCCGCAGGGTGCCGCTTGATAAAATCTGAAGCTTTTTATTTAGCAAATACGCCTTGCTTGCCAAAATGGAAAGCATGTTTGATATGAGTTTTGCGTGGAAATCGCAGTCCTTTGCGCATGTATGGAAGAAAAAAACCTTTGGGATTGTTAATATTTTAACATCCGTTGCCGCCTGGGCGTAATAGTCATAGCCGTTCTTTTTTAAAAACACAAAAACCTCGCCAAAAAGCTCGCCGGGCTTGTCAAATGTTGCAACAATCACGCGCCTTCCGTCGTCAGTATTATTGCCGACCGAAACTGCGCCCTCCACAAGCATTAAAAGCTCCTTTGGCTCATCCTCCTCATAAAAAATAAATTCATCCTTTTTAAAATCCCTAACCTGCGCATTGGAGCAGGCCAGGCAGTTTTTTATCTCTTCTTCCGTCATGCCAAAAAAGAGGCTGCTTGACTTTATTTTTGAAATCATATTCCACCTTCTTTCAAAAGGTTATTTTAGCACAGTTTTTTACCCTTTTCAATTGTGCAAAAAAATGTTAGTATTGCTTGCATTTTGTTAAAGTTTTGCTAAAATAATAGTAGGCAAAAAAGCATTACTTTTTTCCAGCACAAAAGAAAAATCTAAAAAAGTCAGTTGGAGGATTATGTCAGATATGAACCATGTCAATTTTAAAATCATTGTTATAATCTCAAGTAAAAAAAATTGCAAATCCAATTTTTTATCTTCTTAATTTCCCCAAAAAACCAAGTAATGAAGATAACTCTGCAAAAGCTTTAAGTTTGCATATTGCTTACATTTATTTCCAGGGAAATTTAAAAAACTAAAGAGGTGATTTCATCACCCCTTTTGACAGTTAATACATCGAAATCCCGCCGATTCTATCCAAAAGCACCTTAAAGGCGCTATATTGCCCGGGGAATAACTGTTTTAGCGCGGCTTCCATATCCTGTTTTCCATAGCACTCAAAATAAAGCCGCGAAAATTCGGCAAAACCTTCGTAATAGTTTAAAATTCCGTAATCAGAAACGGTTATAATGTCGTTTTTTACGCCATCCTGCCATATTGCGCTTTGACAAAAATGGGTGCTTGTGTCGTTTTGATTGCCCCCTGAAGCTATGTCAACGCTGTGCCCCAGTTCATGGGCAATCATATCGACAATGGATTTTACGTCCATGATAAAGCTAACCCTCACAAAAAGCTCTTCCCCGCCGCAATTAAAGGTATTTGCGGTGGAATAATAAACATATAAATTCTTTATATACTTCCTGTAATTATAGGGAAATTTCCCTAACGCAATTGCGGCATTTTGGATATTTTCAAATGTGGGGTCAACACAGTAAAGGTTTACTGTCTGCGTTGTGGTTTCGGTTTTATATGTAACTTTTATCTCATAGCAGTCAATTTCCTGCCCCGTGAAGGGCTCTCCGTTTTCAGTCAAATCCCAGATTACATGGCGCGTCCTCACAGGCTCCGACAGTGTCACTTCAGCGTCACCGTCAGGAAGCGGCAAAATTTCGTATCTCCCGCCGCAGGTCCCCTGAAAAACAGGTTTTGCCATTTCAGCAAGTATGGCATCTTTTTGCTCTTGCGCTGTCATATTAGCACGATTTTTGTATAAATATGTAAATAATTCCTCGCCCCTTTTTAAGATTGTAGAGCCTTCAAGGGGGTTGGTATAATAAAACAATCCCGCGCCTACGGATGTGTATATTTCTTCCATCCTCTGTTTTTGGGCTTCATCTAAAAGGTAATACCCCGGAAGGCTTGTTGCAAGGGTAAAGGGGGTTTCCCCGACAAGGTTTAGGCTAAAATAGCATGGCTCATTGCCAAGGGAAACAGTATTATTTTTAAATGATAAATATTTCCCGTCAAGGGCGCTTTTTACAGCGTAATAGTTTTGGTTTTCCTCAAGCACAAAGTGCTGCGCAGGGGTGTAAGGGTCATAGTCCTTCATTTTAAGGCCGCCATCATTTGTAATGCGCATTTTACTGATGTAATCCTCAAAGGCAACCTTTCCGTCCCCCATATGTTTTAGCCTGAAAACCCTCGAGCCTTTGGAGTTTATGACAAAACTGCCGCCTTGATAATCCAGATTACCTTCCCCGGCGGACAAAGTGTAGTATCTTTCATATATCCCCTTATACCCCGTTTGGACCCCTAAGATAAAATCGTCGGGGGCGTATAAGGTATTGGAATTATAATATGTATAAGGCTTTAGCCTTGTAGCCTCAAGGGCAATTACTTTAACATAATCACCCTTGGAGATATTGGATATATTAATTGATATATCCTCCGTTTTGCCTTGATAATTTGACGTGTTTCTCGGCACCACAACCTTTTTTACCGCAAAACCCTTTTGCACGTTGAATTCATCATAAAACCCCAAAGCCAAAAAACATTCTTCGTCGTTTTTTGAGTTTGAATGCCAAAGCAAAACCGTTGCCGTGATTTCGCCAGGGGTCAGGATTTCTTTATCAAAATTAACCGTTGCAAAATGCATGGTATTTTGAGAGATTGGCATAACTACATTAGCATGGGCAGCAAAGTTTACAGTAAAAACTAAAACAAAGGAAAGCAAAACACATAATATACGTTTTTTCATTTTAAACCTCCTTGCGGTTTAATATAAAAATATTATAATAACTTTTCAAAAAATTGTCCATATTAATAAAAACATCATTATATAAATTGGTAAATTATGGTATAATTTAGATAAGGGGAGATGTGCATATGAACGAAAAAGAAACCATAAACTTTGCCTATTCAGTAATCGACAAATGCATATACGCCGTGCTGTCCACCATAAGCCCGGACAACACCCCGTACGGTGTTCCCATAAATATCGCAAGGATAGGGGACAATTTGTATTTCCACTCCGCAAAAGAGGGGCAAAAAGTAATAAACCTGATAAATAACCCGGTTGTCTGTGTCACCTGCGTGGGGGACGTGAGAATTAATCAGGATAAGCACATAACCTCGTATGAGTCCGCTATCGTTTTCGGGAAAGCCGAGGTTGTAGAGCAAGAACATGAGGTGTTTAACGCCTTAAAGGCCCTTTGTTTAAAATACACACCGGACAATATGATACGCTTTGACATTGAATACAACGAAAGGCACGCAAAATCCTATGTGTTTAAAATCCGGATTGATAAAATAAGCGCCAAAAAAATAAAATATGACAATAAAACCAACGAGTTAAAAATTTAAAATGCCGTTTTTAATGCTGACGGCATTTTTTTATTTAAAAAAAAGCGACAAGGCAAAGCCTTGCCGCTTTTTGCAAGGTTTTTAGCGGGGCGACCCTCCCGCAGTATAAATATGTTCTATGAAATTTTAACCTTGCAGATTTTATTATATCCAGTTTTATTTTTCTTATATACAAAAATAAAAATTTAAGCCATAAAACCTGTTTGACTGCCCTGTCTACCGGGCTTTGCCCCTTCCCCGTTGAAACTAACATCCTTTTGGGTTTTTTTCCAATTCTAAAAAGCTTTAGGCATAAAATTTTTTGCCATCCCCCCTGGCACTTCCCGCTTTCTGCGGCAGCTAAAAGGGGACATCACGCCCACTTATTATTTTTTGGCATATAACCTGTGTCCTTGTAATTGCCCTGATAGGATTAGTTCAATTAAAAATGGGTAAAAACCGGGCGCAAAATAAAATCAGGGGCCGCAAAACCCCTGATTTTACTATGCGTGAGCAAGCCTGTAAGCCGAGTTCTGTCTTGGACGACCATCTATCTAGGCGGTACATTTCTGCACCGCTCAAGCCACCTAATCGGGAGAACGTCGGGCCGACTTAACTCTCCCACTGCCTTGCGGCAGCCTCGGTGTTGCTCCGGGTGGGGTTTACATGGCACATTTAGTCGCCTAAATGTCGGTGAGCTCTTACCTCACCTTTCCACCCTTACCTAAAGCGCGCGCTTTAGGCGGTTTATTTCTGTTGCACTTTCCTTGGAGTCGCCTCCACCGGGAGTTACCCGGCACCCTTGCCCTGTGGAGCTCGGACTTTCCTCATTCATAAGGCTTTGCGCCTTATGCCCGCGGTCGTCTGGCTTACTCACGCAGCGTTTTATTATAACATATTATATGCGCCAAGTCAAAAGCATATTTTACATACTTTCAACCGTGTTAATGCCAAGCAAGTATAGCGCCGATTTAATAACAATGGTTACGGCTTTTACAATCATAAGCCTGTAATTTTTCACGTCCCCGCTTATCCCTTCTTTTAGGATTGGGTGGGTGTTGTAGAATTTATTAAAGGCCTTGGCCAAATTTGTAACATAGCGGTTAATATAAAACGGCTCGTTTTTCTCCGCCGCGTCCATAACCGCATAGGAAAACATGGACAGCTGCTTAATAATGCTGTATTCATCATCGGTTATTTCGCCAGTGTATTCAAAATTATCCGGCTCATACCCCGCCTTTTTTAATATGCTTCTTCCCCTTGCGTAGGCATACTGCACATAGGGGGCACTCTCCCCTTCAAAATCCAGCATGTCCTTCCATGAAAAGATTATATCCCTCTCGCGGCTGTTTTTTAAGAAAGCATAAAGCACCGCGCCAATCCCAACATTTTTAGCAACATTTTCCTTATCCTCTAAATTAGGATTATTGTTTTCAATGATTTCACGGGTTTTGTTAATTGCCTCATTTAAAACATCTTCTAAAAACACCACATCCCCGTGCCTTGTGGAAAGCTTTTTGTCCTGGAATTTTACAAGGCCGAAGCCCACATGTACGCAGTCTTTCGCCCACTCAAAGCCCGCCTTTTTAAGGACGGAAAAGATTTGCTTAAAATGAAGAGCCTGCGGGGTTCCCACAACGTAAATGTTTTTATAAAAATCATAGGTTCTTTTCCTATAAAGCGCCGCTGCCAAATCCCTCGTCGCGTAAATTGTGGCGCCGTCGGATTTCACGATAATGCAGGGGGGTATGTTTTCTTCATCCAGATTTACAACCCTCGCGTTGTCGCTGTCGGTTAAAAGGCCCTTTTCGTCAAGGATTTTCACTATCTCATCCATCTTGTCCTGATAAAAGCTTTCCCCCGCGTAGGAGTCAAAGGATACCCCAAGCATGTCATACACTCGGTTAAATTCCACCAGGGAAATATCCTTAAAATACTGCCAAAGTTTCACTACTTCAGGGTCGTTTTCCTCAAGGCGCTTAAAGTACGCCCTCGCCTCGTCTTCCAATGACGGGTCTTTTTCCGCTTCTTCATGGAATTTAACATATATCTTTAAAAGCTCATTTATGGGGTCTTTGTCGATTTTTTCTTTGTCCCCCCACCTTAAATAAGCACAAATCAATTTTCCAAACTGGGTGCCCCAGTCCCCTAGGTGGTTTACCTTTACCACCTTGTATCCCAAATGCTCATAAATCCTTGACAAGGAGTGGCCAATTGCGGTGGAGAACAAATGGCCGATGTGGAAGGGCTTTGCGATATTCGGTGACGAGTAGTCAATCACAATGGTTTTCCCGCGCCCTTCGTCCAATTTCCCATAGTCTTCTTTTTTATCAAATATTTCAGATAATACATTTTTGGAATAGGCGTTTCTGTCAAAATAAAAATTTACATACCCGCCTACCGCCTGTACCTCTTTTATATATCCGTCGGATCCAATTTCCTTCGCAAGTTCCTGCGCGATAATGTTTGGCGCCTTCCTTAAAGTTTTTGAAAGCACAAAGCAGGGAAACGCCAAATCCCCCATCTTTTCATCAGGCGGGGTTTCAATATAGTCAAAAGCGTTTTCCAAATTTGTCTTTTCCCTTATTTTTAAAGCCACATATGACTTAAAATCCAACTAAATCACCTCTCAAAAACAGTAATAGGATTATACCACAAAAGTATGTTTGTATCAATAATAATTGTAGATGTTAATATTCCTCTTTGATTTTATTAGCTCAATTTCCCCCTCAAACTCATCCCTTAAAATCTTTTCCAACAGATCCATAACAATGATTTCACTGTCATAATGCCCTATTTCAACATGGCTTATCCCTAAAAAGTATAACTCCCTTGCCTTTCCGTATGAAATATCCCCTGAAATATAGCAGTCTGCCATTTCCCTTTTCACCGCGTCCACAAGGGAGGAGCCCCCTCCGGTGCATACGGCGATTGTGGACAAAAACTTGTTTTTGTCCCCGCTTGCTTTTACATAGGGCAAATTAAAAGCCTCTTTGCACCTTTTTGCTAGCTCTTCCAAAGTGACATTGCCCTCGCAAATTCTTCCCAAGCCCCCTTCGTCCAAGGGCCTTAAGGGCTTAAGCCCCAAAACCTCGCAAAAATGGTCATTAAGCCCGCCCTCTGCCGTATCCAAATTGGTGTGGGCAGAATATACCGCAATATTGTTTTTAATTAGTGTTATAACCATCCTGCCTGAGGGGGTTTTGGTGGTTATGTCTTTTAACGGGTGAAAAATCACAGGGTGGTGGGATATAATCAAATCCGCGCCAATTTCAGCCGCTTCCCTTGCCACAACCTCATCCACATCCAAACAAAGCAGCACTTTTTTAACTTCCCTGTTCCCGTCACCTATTAAAAGGCCTACGTTGTCAAAGCCTTCCGCAAGCTCTACGGGCGATATATTTTCAATGCAGGATATAATTTCCGCCAGTTTCATTTTAATACCACCTTTCCATCCTATCCTTTATTTTTTTAAACCCCTTAAGCAATTCATAAACATCGCTGTCAGCTTTACCCCTGCCTGTTTCCTGGCCTTTTATAATTTTTTCATACTCGTTGATTTTTCTATCCAAAAGAAGGGGCAGCAGGGGGTCGCGGTTTTCAATCAGCTTTTCCCCGATATGGTAATAAACTTTTTCCACCTTTTTGGGGGTTCCCCGCACCGCCTTTATAATAGTGTATATTTTATCCCCTTCCATTGCAAGCTCCTCATCCAAAATCACAAAATTATTATTATATAAATACTCCCTTAGCTTGCTTTGGGCCTGCATGGGCTGTAGGATAAAGGTATCAATTCCCGTATGGCGGGAATTGTCAAGTATCCTTGCGATTAAAAGCCCGCCCATTCCTAAAATCAGGGCGGTGTCCGCCTCATCTTTGCCGATATTGCTAAAACCGTCGGAAAGCCTTAACTCTATTTTATCACACAAATCATACTTTTTTATATTCTCATACGCCCTCATAAGGGGCCCCTCGTTTATGTCGCAGGCAATCGCGCGCCCTGCTACCCCTGATAAAATTAAGTATATGGGAACATATCCGTGGTCGGTGCCAATGTCTGCAATTCTTTCCCCCTTATCCACTTTCCTTGCCGCCGCCAAAAGCCTCGGGGTGAGGTTTATATTCATAAAACCACTCCTTAAAGCCCTTTAAAATATTATTATTTTACACCACAAAACAAGTATTTGCAATATTTTCCCCCAAATCAAAAAATCCCCGCATACCCAATAAAAAAGGAGGCTTTCGCCTCCTTCACCTGCGGTGTGCCTTGCTAATTATACTTTATACTTTATTCAAAAAACATGCCTTATAGGCATTAATAGTTATAAATCCTCACATAGTCACACTGCAAGGTGGTAGTGTCACCCGGGTTATCGGTAGGCTCGGTTGCCCATCCGCCAACGCCGAGGTTAATTATCATATACATATTCTGCTGGTTGTCAACCACAGACTGGGTTTCAACGCTTCTTACCAAAATATCGTCGATATAATAGTTAATATATTTTTCATTCCAGTCAATCGCGTATTTCCTGAAGCTGTTTTGGAAATAGCTTGCGGACTGGGTTATCCACCAGCCATAGCCCTCATCATTGTTCGGATAAGATGAGTTATAGCGGTGAATTCCCACATAAATCTTTTCAGGGGTGTTGGATAAATATTCAAAAATATCGATTTCAGGCGGCCAGCTGTAATTGCCGTTTAGCCAGAACGCGGGCCAGAACCCTGAACGGTTGGGCATTTTGAAGCTGCCCTCAATATAGCAGTTTTTATTCAAAGGATACCTTGAAAACGGCAAGTGGATTACGCCGGTTAAGTGGGAGTATTTTCTCCATGTGGCGTCCCCAATGGAATCCCAATACCCCACTTCACCTTTGTGGTTTTGAATCCAGTTGTCGTCGGCAACCCTTACAGCGGTCAAGGTCAAAACCCCGTTTGCCACGCTTACCTGGCTTTCCCTTGCAATGCCTGAATGGTTATGGCTTGTGCCCCACGGATAGTTGTATGCCCAAATATTTGTATTTAGGCTTGAGCCGTTGAATTCATCCGCCATATAAGCGTTCTTTTCCTGCCTTACAAGGAAGGTTGCCTGGTTTTTGTCCAAGGTGGTGTTCGCTTTTCCGGCAGAAAGGCTTGTGCCCATCACCTTTATAAACTTATTTGTGTTGGTCAAAAGCTGGTAGCTTACGCCGCTTGAGCTGCCAAGGCCCTGGACTTTTTTAAATGTGGCGTTTTGTTTGAAGTCGTTGGAACCGTCATTTTGGGAAAGGGTGAATACGTCCCTGCCCGCAACTTTTCTTAAATAATATCCGGGCCTGGATACGGATTCCAACGCCACATATCCTGTTCCTGACACAAAACCTGAAGTTTCCTTAAACCTTGCGTCAGTAAGCGGGGAAACATTTTTGTTTACAGCAACGCCGCTTGAGGTTGAGCGGATATAATAGGTGCGTTCCGCCAAGCTTTCAAGCCTTAAATTGCCGCCTAGGGGTGATTGCGCCGTAACCGAAGGGGGTGTCAAGGGGTCCCCTGTTACAAAGCGGACAAACGGCCTGTTTGACGAGGTCCCATGTTCTTTTGTATAAAATCCAGCGGAAGCGGTTGCCGCAAATTCAAGTCTCAAGGAAATTGTACTTCCCGCGGATTTAGTTTTAATATAGTCAAGGATATCTATTGTCACAGTATCTCCTACTGCCATTTCCTTTGTCATGTTAGCTCTTGTGATTTCATTTCCCCTTCCCGGGGCGTTATTCCAAGTAATAGAGTTTTCATTCCAAGATGTTGAGGTTTCATAGACGACTAACACTTCATCGTTTGGGCCTTTGCCACCGCTTGACTGGTTTAGGTTGGTGGTGCTGATTTTTAAATTGATGTCGCAGGCAACCAAACTTGAAATGTTAAGGCCTGATGGGATGGTAAACTTGATATAGGGAATTCTGTTGGTAGCTCCCTTTGCACCTGCCAGCGTCACAATCATCTGGTCTTGTGAGCCGTAATTTGTTGAAGCTGAGTTTTCAACAATATAGGTGTCAGCACTGAGTGTAACATCGGTTGTAACTTGGGCGACTTTTGCTACTTGCGGGCTTAAAAACCAAGTTGTAGCAAAGATGCAAACCAGAAGCAAGTGTTTAAGTCTTTTTCCCATAATTAATCCTCCTTTTTTATTACACTCCGTTTTGCTAAACACACACCGCAGGTTAATATTATATTAACATAATCTGGTAAAGTTGTATACATTTTTTTCCTATTTTTTTAATTTTGTATACATAACTATATTTTATGTCTACCAATTGGTAAATTTTAACAAATATTGTAAAATAAATGCGGGCTATTTTAGCCCGCATTTAAGTGTGGTTGACCGGAGCTATACTCCGATATATGTAATTTTGTAATATTGTCTTTGTTACGGGGCTTATTAATTTAAGCCCTTTAAATAGTTTAGCGCGGCTTCTAACTGGTTGTCGATTTCCTCATAGCCTTCATAGATAATATTGTTTAATAAAATCAGGGTGTTTAAATCGCATACGCCCGTTGGCTCAACATTGTTTGAAATTTGGAAAAACGAAACCGCGTCCTTTGTTGCCTCATCATAGATGTCGTTTTCAAAATCAGGAATTAACCCTAAAAACTTAAGCCTCTGCTTTATTGCCAAAACCCCTTCCCCGCTGTCGTTTAAAGCGTAAGTCCTTGATAAATCAAGCTTTATAAAATCATCTTCGGTAATCTGCCTGTAAGTGTTTTTAACTACTTCGTCAGGTGTCACGCCCACCTTATGTATGCTTCTCCCACTTGGTGTCAGGTACTGGGCAATGGTTAACTTAAACCCGCTTCCGGTTACAAGGCTTGACACCGCCTGAACCGAACCTTTGCCATAGGTGGTCTGGCCGAATAGTTTTCCGGCTTTCATGTCCTGCACGGCCCCCGCGAACAATTCGGAAGCGCTTGCAGAACCCTCGTTAACTAAAAGCGCCAGTTTATATTTGGGGTTTTTGTTTGTTGAATACAATTTTTCATTCTTTGTTTCATCTTTATAGGAAATGGTGGCAACCAACCCCTCGGGCAGGAAAATATTCGCCAACTCCAAAACGGACTCCAATGTGCCGCCGGGGTTGTTTCTCAAGTCAATAATAACTTTTTTAACATTAACCTTGTCAAATTCAGCCAACGCTTTTTCCACATACTTTTTGGTATTGTCGTTAAAATCGGATATTTTCAAATACCCGATATTCCCGTCCAAAATTTTATAGGAAACAGGGTTTTGCTCAATAACTTCCCTGGTGATTTCAAATTCGATAATATTGGGTATCCCCGCTCTCTTTATGCCGATTTTCACCTTTGTGCCAGCTTCGCCCCTTATGTATGAAGCAACCGCGTTGGTGCTAAGGCCGTCTACCGGCATACCGTTTACGGTTTTTATTATGTCATTAGGCTTAATACCCGCCCTTTGGGCCGGGGAGCCTTCAATGGGTGAAATTACGACAATCTGGCCGTTTTCTTCCATAATGGTGACCCCAATCCCCACAAGGGTGCCTGTAATGTTTGTTACCAAGCCCTGAAACTCTTCTTTTGTGTAGTAGGCGCTGTATTCATCCAAAGTGGAAAAAATGTCCTTCATTATGCTGTCAAAATCGTATTTATCGCTTATTGCCATGTTTTCAATGGCAATTTGGTAAAGCCTGTCCCGGGATACCTCATACCTGTAATTTGCGTCTATGTAATCAATAATCTGATACAGGTAAGCTAAAGTTATCTGTTTGTAATAAGCCTGAACAAGCGAAGATTGCAAATCAATTTCCTGTGTGGTATCCGCTTCTTGTGCAAAGCCCGCGATAGGCACTGACAAGGACAAAAGTACCGCTAATAACAGCGAAATAATCTTTTTTGATATTTTCATAACAACCTATCCTTTCTTCTTGTTTGCTTTTCATCCGTAATAGGAGCATAACGCTTTTTCCAAAACCACGCCGCAGGCTTTTAATATGGTTAAGCTTTCGCCGTCAAAGGAATTCAGGCCTTTGTAGAACTTTTCAATACCGCGGCACAGTTTTTTTATATTCTCTTTGTCATTTGCACAAGATTGACGAGCAATACTCCAAATTAGTTCCCATTTAGAGTCATCCACACATGAAAGTTCCGTCTTTTTGGCATAATGAATGCCTGTAAGTTTATTTATCCTTGATAAAAGGTGGAAATGATAAAATTTTTCATTTTCCGCGCCGTAAGGCTCAAAGTCATAAAAACGCGGCACGTCAAACTTAATTTGCCCTTCTTCCCTTAAAATCTCATCAATAATCTCATTTGAAAAGCTGCGGTCAACAAAGACATTTAAAAAACCGCTTTCTATATAATAACTTGAAAAATAAGCGGGAAGAGTAAAATCACAAAGGCTTATGCCTTCATTCTTTAAAAAAACATTGCTTGAAAGGTCGCCAAACTTCAAATTTTTAGGCACAAACACATCAAAATCCAAGCTGGATTTTGATGTGCTTTTAATTTCCAATATTAAACTTTCCCTGGCTTTTTCAAAAAAACTCATGCTTCCCTTATTCTCAAATGAATATCGTTTAAGGATTGGGGCGTGTTGTTAATTTCAACCTGATACCTTATATTTATATCCCCAACGCCTTCCTTCATATTCACATCCACACATTCGGAAAGTATACCAACGGTAAACCCGCCAAAAGGCGTTTCGTAATAACCGATATGCTTCCTTCCTTGCTCAAATACAAGCTGAGAATTATTATCCCCAAACCTCATCATCGTAACGACGCTGCCGTCGACTTTAACGGTTGTTGTAGTATTTGAACCAAACCCGGTAATTTCGGTTTCCTTATAAGTTATGTAATGCTTTCCGTTTTTCTCGTAGTAATTCCCAGTGGTTACAAACAACGTCTTGTCAGCAGCTTCAGTCCCACTGTTTTGTTTCCCCTCAATGGAGATAATAACCTCTTTACTCATAGCTCCTCTCCTCTTCCATAAGATTATAACATGATAAATGTTATAAATCAAAGGTAAAAAATCGTAAATAAGCTAATCTAGTGCAAAAGAGATTAATTTATCAAGAATTTCCCCGTAAGTAAGGCCCCCGGCCATAAATAGTTTAGGATACATGCTGATGCTTGTAAAACCGGGGATGGTGTTTACTTCATTTAGGTAAATCTTGCCTGTGGTTTTGTGCACAAAAAAGTCAACCCGGGAAAGGCCTTTGCACAAAAGCGCCTTATGAGCCCTGATTGCGTATTCTTGTATTTTTTTTGTTGTTTCCTCAGGCAAATCAGCCCCGACAATAAGCTGCGTCTTTGAGTCCTTTGAATACTTTGAGTCATAGTCGTAAAACTCCCTGTCGGGTATTATTTCCCCAAGGCAGGAAGCAACGGGGTCATGGTTACCCATAACTGCGCACTCAATTTCCCTGCCGTCGATAAATTCTTCAATCAAAACCCGCCTGTCATGCTTTTTAGCGTTATCGTAGGCCGTGATTAATTCTTCCCTGGATTTTGCCTTTGATACCCCGACGGATGAGCCTGCGTTGCAGGGCTTTACAAACATGGGATAGCCTATGTAGCTTTCAATCTCTTCTATCCTGTCTGAGAAATTCTCATCCACAACGAGCCATTTCGCGTGGGGTATATTTTCTTTTTCCAAAATTGCGTTTGCAAATCCTTTATCCATGCAGCAGGCGCTTGAAAGCACCCCTGAACCCACATACGGGATATTAGCTAGCTCAAAAAGCCCCTGGATACAGCCATCTTCGCCGTATGCGCCGTGAAGCACTGGGAATATCACATCAACTTTGATAAAATCAAAGCTTCCGCCAAATTCATTGTGTTTATTAAATACGACTATGCCCCCTTCATCGCTTGAAGGAGAAAGGTGGGCAGGCAAACACTTGTGGTTTTGCCAGTTGCCGTTTTCCATATCGTCGGGCCCGCCGCAGTATAGGAGCCACCTTCCTTCTTTAGTAATTCCAATTGTTATGACTTTATACTTTTGCGGGTCCAAATTCCGCACAACGCTTGCCGCTGACACGCAAGACACTTCATGTTCGCTAGATTTTCCGCCAAAAATAACTAATACTGTCTTTTTCATAATATCTCTCCTATTCCCTATAATTTTATAGCGAAAAAACACAGTTGTCAAATATATAATATTATTTTTTCCATCCCTTTATTAAACATAAATCCAATTAAGATTAAATTGTAAGGCAATTTTTAATTACCATATTGAAGTATTTTAAAAAGGCTGATAAAATATCAGTAAAGAACAAGGAAAGGATTGAAAAAAATGATTGAAGTAACAAAAGTTAACTACAAATCCTTTAAAGACTGCGTTAAAGTTTCAAACGGTGAAATTGAATTAATTGCCACAACCCAGGTAGGGCCAAGGATTATCCGCTTCGGGTTTATAGGCAAAGACAATATGTTCTTTGAGGACGAAAACAACCAAATCGGCCATGACCTTTCAAAACACCACAAGTTTAACGACACCCACTGGCATATCTACGGCGGCCACCGCCTATGGGCAGCTCCCGAAATCATGCCAAGGACTTATTACCCCGACAACGAGCCTGTGGATTATGAAATCACCAATACCGGCGTAATTTTAAGGGCAAAAAACCAGGTTTACAACCAGCTTCAAAACGAAATTGAAATATCCGTGCTAGAAGATAAAAACACCGTAAAAGTTATACACCGCATTAAAAACAACAACGCATGGGCGGTTACCTTTGCCCCATGGGCCCTATCCGTTATGGCCCCCGGCGGTAAGGAATTCATACCCATGCCCGATAAAGACACAGGGTATTTCCCAAACAGGTTTATTTCCCTTTGGAAATACACATCCTTACAGGATGAAAGGCTTTACTTGGGGGAAAGATATATCACATTAAAACAAAGGGACGACCTAACCCGCGAATTTAAAATCGGCGTCTACAGCCAGCACGCATGGGCCGCGTATGTAAATAAGGGCTTCATGTTTGTGAAGGAATTTGAAGTAATCCCCGGCGCGCAATACGCGGACAACAACGCGAATTACCAGACATACACAAACCACCTAATGCTTGAAATGGAATCCTTAGGGGTATTAAAGAGCGTGGAACCCGGGGAATACAATGAACACACCGAAGTATGGCACCTATATAAAGACGTGCCTGAAGCGCCAGAAAATGAAAGCGGTTTTGACGAATACTTTTCAAAATACATTAAGAAGTAACATATAAAAGGGGGTGCACACCCCCTTTTTGTTTTGCCTGAACTTCTTTAGTTTTTGTGCTATGGCTTTATAAAAAAGCTGTCAGATTTTTCAACTATACCCCGAAAATCAGTTGTGCTATAATGTTTTATGGATAATTATTATTTTTGAAAATACGGGGTAGAAATATGAAAAGGTTTGTGTGTTTTATATTGATTTTGGCGCTGTTTCCCTCATTAATCGCCAGGGCAAACGGGTATGAAAATTTTGAGAGGTACATAGAAAAATACATGGATGAATGGGGCGTAAATTCTTACGCGGCGGTGATAATAAAAGACCAGGATGAGTATTTTATCAATAAAAACTCGGACATTTTCACAATATTCCAGGCAGGCTCCATCACAAAATCCCTCACCTATTTATTGGCCGAAAAACTCCACGATGAGGAAATCATAAATCTTGACACCCCCGTAAACTACTACCTGCCCCAGACAAATTATTTGTTTTCAGTAAAGGACTTATTAAACCACAACAGCGGCTTTTCACCCCATCTTGGGGATTTCGCGCTGGCTTTGGGAAGCATAATACCAATTGAAAAATTAGTCCAGACCACCGATACTTTTTCATACACAAACATTGCATATTACCTGTACGAAGAAATAGCAAAATCAAAATGCGGGCTTGATTTTGACACCCTCATAAATACTTATGTCCTAAGCCCCCTTGGAATGAACTTTTCAAACACTTCCTATGAAGGCTATATAAATTCCGAAAACAAAGCCCTCCCCCATTTTTTCGGGGAAGATACCGGGAATTTTTATGAAAACATCTACCTTTTCCCCTCCGCGGCGGGGTTAAACACAAATATATACGACTTATCCGTATACCTAAAATACCTGCTTTCACAGCCTGAATTTGAGGGTGAAATGAGGGTCTATGAGAGGGAAAACGAGTCCTTAGAGTATGCCAAAGGGTTTTATATTTTAAAAAGCCAGGACTATAAAATCTACTACCACACTGGAACAAGCTTGGGAATGGAATGCGTTATCGCCTATGACAAGGAACAAAACACAGGTTTTGCCCTTCTTTCCGACTCATACCCCTCCCCAGCTTACAATATAATGAGGGCGTTTTTTGAGTATGAGAAAAGTGGCGTTTTTCCCAATATCACAGAGCCAAAGCGGGAATACGGGGAAATCTTTTTTGAGTCGGAAAGCTACGACGTATCAGGCACTTACCATCATGACGTGTACGGGGAAGTTATAATAGAAGATAATGCCATTAAAATTTTAGATAACACTTTTGAACTTACCCAAATCGCGGATAAATTGTATAAAATTGAATTCCCGAAAAATCTTTTATATATGTTTAAAAAATACAGCTACATTTTATTCCAAACTAATGAAGACGGCAAAATTTCAGGTTTTAGCGTTGAGGGGATAAACCTTGAAGGCTATGGCGGTTTTGTAAAAATCGATTAATAAAATTACAAAAATTTTATATTTTTATAAATTTTTCTTGTATATCTTTCCTCCATTTCAAATAATGGAATTATGTATAATTTAAAGCTATATAAAACATAATAACCATGTAACTAAAATGACATGGAGGTAATTAGACGTGAAAGCTACAGGAATTGTCAGGAGAATAGATGATCTGGGAAGAGTTGTTATACCAAAGGAAATCAGAAGAACAATGCGCATAAGAGAGGGTGACCCTCTGGAAATCTTCACAGACAAAGACGGAGAAGTCATTTTCAAAAAATATTCTCCGATAGGAGAACTTGGCGAATTCGCATCAACTTATGCCGAAACATTGTCAAAGACTGTGGGCGTTCCGGTTTGCATAACTGATAAAGACAACATAATCGCGGTATCAGGCGCACCCAAAAAAGAATTGTCCGAAAAACCCATCAGCAGCGACCTTGAAAAAATCATGCAGGAAAAAACCACATTCGTGGCAAAACCAAACGAAAACAAAAAAGTGCCGTTGGTTGAGGGCATGGACAAATATGTGGCAGGCGTGGTTGTACCAATCATTGCCGAAGGCGACCCAATAGGTTCTGTGGTAATTTTAAATCCCGAAGACGGAACACCCCCGGGAGAAACGGAAGCAAAAGTTGCGCAATCCGCAGCAGGGTTTTTAGGAAAACAAATGGAATCATAACAAAAAAAGCAGTAGTGTTACCACTACTGCTTGCAACTTTTTAACCTAATTCTTTCACGTCTTGTATATTGCCCTAAACGGGCAATTTTTTTTGCCTGTTTATATATTTCACATAGTCAAAAAGCTATCTATGCTGGGTAGCGCATTGAGCGTAAGGTCCGAAACAACCCCTTCTTTATACGCGTAATACCCCTCACAGGCAATCATGGCGGCATTATCCGTGCAGTATTTTAAGTCAGGGCAGTAAAACTTTAACCCTTCCTCCACCGCGTGTCTTTTCATTTCCTCACGGAGCTGCGTGTTTGCCGCAACGCCGCCGGCAAGGCAGATGGTGCCAACCTTTTCTTTTTTTGCCGCCTCAATGGTGTTTTTCACCAAAACGTCAACCACCGCGCTTTGAAAACTTGCCGCCACGTCGTATTTATTGTATTCCTCATTTTTTTGCTGGCAGTTGTGTATATAGTTAATCACGGCGGTCTTAAGCCCGCTGAATGAAAAATCCAGCCCCATTGATACCCTGGGAAAAGGAATGGCGTCCTTATTCCCGTGCTTTGCCGCCTCATTAATCAAGGGCCCGCCAGGATAACCAAATCCCAAAACCCTTGACACCTTGTCAAAAGCTTCCCCCGCGGCGTCATCCCGCGTTGCGCCCAAAAGCTTAAACTTGTGATAATCTTCTACCTTTACAATATGGCTGTGCCCCCCTGAGGCAACGAGGCACACAAAAGGCGGGGTTAAATCCTTGTGGGTGATATAGTTTGCCGCTATATGCCCGTAAATATGGTTTACGCCCACCAACGGCTTATTTATCGCAAAGGAAAAAGCTTTCGCGAAAGATACCCCCACCAAAAGGGCCCCCACAAGTCCCGGTCCGTGGGTTACCGCCACTAAGTCTATATCCTCTTTTTTGATATTTGCTTTCTCTATCGCTAAATTAACCACATAAGAAATTTTTTCAATGTGTTTTCTTGAAGCAATTTCAGGCACAACACCGCCGTAGGTCTTGTGAATGTCCGCCTGTGAGTATACAATATCCGACAAAATTGTCCTTCCGTCTTTTGAAACCGCCGCCGCGGTTTCATCGCAGGATGTTTCAATTCCCAAAATGTACATCTGACCAACCCTTTTTTTCTAATATAAAAAAGCACCGCAAAAATGGCGGCGCGCGTTTAAAAGTTTAAAAGCATAATCAGGGCATCTTCATTGTTATCCTGATAATACCCTTTTCTTTCATCTATTATTACAAAGCCGAAATTTTCATACAGCTTTATTGCCGCATTGTTTGACTTACGCACCTCAAGTAGCGCAAAAGACGCATTTTTGCCTTTTGCAAAATCCAGCATTTCCCCCATCAAAGCCTTCCCCACTCCCTTTTTCCTGTGCTCAGGGTGGGTCGCGATATTTAAAATATGGGCTTCGTCCAAAACAATCATAACAAACCCATACCCCAGTATTTCGCCTTCCGCTTTCGCGGCAAAGGCATGGGTTAAGGGATTATTCATGGTTTTAATGAAAGTGTCTTTAGACCAGGGCGTATTAAATGAAACCGCCTCTATTTCATAAGCTTTGTCAGCGTCCTCCATGGTCATGGGTGTTATGGCAAATGTCATATATTCACCTGTCAGATATTATTTTTTCATACATTTTTTCCAAGTATGTATGAATTTGTTCCGCGCATTTCCTGTATTCTTCAATTCCCTTCCCGAAGGGGTCGTAAATATCCTTATCGGTACCGCTAAAAGAGGCAAGTTTATAAATTTTGTCCGCGTAATTGGGATAAAGGTCAATGAGCAAATTGTACTGGTTTTCCGTCATAACCACAATGTAGTCGCTCATTTGCACATCTTCATCCTGGATTTGCCTTGACTTATGCCCTGAAATATCAAGGCCTCTTTCGTTCATTACTTGTACTGCTTTTGGCGAGGCAACGTCAGGTTCATAAACAGCCGTCCCCGCCGAACTCACGAATACATCCTCGGCTCCTTCATCATCCAGCATTTTTTGAAACATCGCCTGGGCCATCGGGCTTCTGCAAGTATTGCCTGTGCATACAAACAATATTCTCATTTCATATAATCCTTTCATAAAATTTTATTTAAAATTTATATATTAGACCACTTATTTTTTAAATTTATAAGCCTTCCCCCCGAAGCTTTCAATAGCCTGTTTGCCACCGCAACCTCAAGCCCGCTTTTGCTTGTAGGAAGAAGGGCATAGGTTAATTCCACATCCAGTTCATCCGTTTTTCTCAAAAGGTAAAACAGCCTTGCGGCATAGGACTCCACATCAAATCCTGCGGACAGTACCACATCCGCATTAAAATCATATTTGTTGGCATTTTGCGCTATGACAGCAATTTTTCTGTTTTCCTTCATCAAAAACAATTCCAATTCCCTTGCTGAGCCAATTACGCAAACCACAGGGGTTTTAGGTGCATAATGGGTGTATTTCATCCCGGGGCTTTTGGGGGTTCCTGCTTCCCCTTTGCTGTTTCCGTATTCACATTTTCCCAAAAGCTTTCTCACATCATTTATTGTAACATACCCCGGCCGCAAAATCATCGGGATTTCCCCCGTAAGGTCGATAACCGTGGACTCTATCCCGATTTCGCTGTTTCCCCCGTCGATAATTACATCAACCCTTCCGTATAAATCGTCAATCACATGCTGGGCCGTGGTAGGGCTTGGGGTTCCTGACAAATTAGCGCTGGGCGCCGCGACAGGTACACCCGCTTTTTCAATTAAGGCATTAGCAACCGGGTGCGACGGCATCCTCACCGCCACCGTGGGCAATCCTGCACTTACTATATCGGGAACATTGTCCTTTTTCTTAAATATTATCGTCAAGGGCCCGCCCCAAAAATGGTCCATAAGGATTTTTGCGCTTTGGGGGACTTCCGCCACTATGTCGGATAACATATCCCGGTTTGATATATGGCAAATCAGCGGGTTGTCCGATGGTCTTCCCTTTGCTATAAATATCTTTGCCACAGCTTCTTTTGAAAAAGCGTTCGCGCCTAACCCGTAGACAGTTTCCGTGGGCATTACAACGGTTTTCCCCTCAAGGATAGCGCCTGCCGCCTCATCAATTTTGCTATTATCAATCCGGTCCGGATCAATTTTTAAAATTTTCGTATCCACTTCATTCATCCCATTTTTTATTCTTTTTCCCGACCTGTTTTTTCAGTATTTAAGCTTTATTTTTAAAATATTTTACCCCTTTTAAATATAAAAGTCAATGGGCGCAGGGGATAACTTAATTTAATATTATTAAATCAAAATTAATTTTATTGCTATTATAAAAATTTTTGTGTACAATAATGTCAGTAATAAAAAAGGAGGAACATTATGCTTGAGAAATTAAAAGAAGAAGTGCTAATAGCAAATCTTGAGCTTCCAAAACACAATTTGGTGACATATACATGGGGAAATGTCAGCGGCATTGACCGCGAAAGCGGGCTTATTGTAATTAAGCCAAGCGGCGTAAGTTATGAAACCATGAAGGCAAGCGATATGGTGGTAGTAAACCTAAAAGGGGAAGTTGTGGAAGGCTCTTTGCGCCCCTCCAGCGACACCCCGACCCATGTTTACTTATACAACAAATTCAAGGATATCGGCGGTATCTGCCATACCCACTCAAGGCACGCCACCATCTTTGCCCAGGCGGGAATGGGTATTGAGCCTTTCGGCACAACACACGCCGACTACTTTTACGGGAAAATCCCCTGCACAAGAATAATGACTGACGAAGAAATACAAGGCGACTATGAACTTGAAACGGGGAAAGTCATCGCCGAAACCTTTGAAAATTTAGACCCCGTCGCAATCCCGGGGGTTTTAGTCAATAACCACGGTCCCTTCACATGGGGTAAAAACGCGGCAGAAAGCGTGCACAACGCGGTGGTGCTTGAGGAAGTGGCGTATATGGCAATTCACACCCTCCTAATAAACCCGCAAATTGCCCCAATCAAGAAGGTGATTTTAGACAAGCACTACTTAAGAAAGCACGGTAAAAACGCGTACTACGGCCAAAAATAAACTTTTTTGCGAAAAATAAACCAATTTGAAAAAAATTAAACCTTTTTTAAAAAATTAAATAACAAATTATTTTCCAGCGTAAGCGCCGCATGTTAAAAGCGGCGCTTTTTTTATGCAAACCTAATTATATTTTTCTTACTTTTTAAAATTTTAAACCTTAAACCGCAAAAAACCACGCCCAAAATATTTTTCCCCTTTTGCTTATTTTTTTGCCAAAAGGGTTAGTTTTTGCGTACATTTTCTTTGAAAGGGGCATATTTTGTTAATACGGGAAAATTTTTTAGCATATAAATATTTTAGGCAGGGTTATTGGGTAGCTAAAAACGTGTTTAACGCACGCAAGATCCCCTGCAAGGACGGGTAAATCCCCCGTCCGTTTTTATTTTTTACATAATTGTTACAACTTTTTTAACCACCCAGCCCCCAAAATTGCAAAATAACTTGACAAATTTAATATTTTATGTGTATAATCTCAAAAGTGAAATGAAAATTTTTATTTTTTCACCCCTTTATCAGCTTTTTTATAAATTTTAAAGTATAAAATTATTAAATATTTTTTTCAATTTTATGTATTCATTTTTTAAAAATGTTAATAATTATATAAAGGAGGATAAAATCAAACATTTTTGGGCAAGCATATGCCTAAAATAAGGAGGATGTTATGAGTATAATAAACGGTGTGAAGGGTTTTTTTATAAAACACAAAAAAATCCTTGCACCAGTCATTCTTGATGTACTCTTAGTTTTAGCAGCGTTTATAGTCTTTAGCACCAGCGCAAAAACAGTTATAGTAAATGACGACGGCAAAGTCACGGAGTACACAACAAGAGAAAGCAAAGTGTCCGGTTTTTTGAAATCGGAAGGAATTATAATATCTGAAGATGACGAAGTCATCCCGGCTGTGGATGAAAAACTTACAAAATACACACAAATCACAATAAACCGCGCAATTACGGTGGCAATTGAAGACGGCGGTGAAACTGTATTTGTAAAAACCCCTAAAAAAAGGGTAATTGACGCGCTGTATAGGGCAAAAATCCCCTTTTTGGCGGAAGACAAAATCACGCCGGGATTGGACACCAGGCTAAATGAAGGGGACAAAATCACAATTAAAAGGGCGGTTCCCGTTACTTTGATTGCCAACGGCACCACATCCCAGGTTTACTCCGCTGACGAAACGGTACATGAGCTTTTAGTAAACAGGGGGATTATACTATCTGAAAATGACTACACAACCCCCGCGCCAGATACAAAAATCACAGAAAACATGCAAATTACATTAGTGGATGTGGACTTTAAATTCGTGACACAGGAAGAAGAAATTCCCTATAAAACCGTTCAAAAAGCAAACAACAATTTGGAAAAAGGAATCACAAGGATAATCCAGGAAGGAAAAAACGGAAAAAGAACGGTTGATTACAAAGTCCGCTACGAAAACGGCGCGGAAGTAAGCAGGGAAAAAATAGCAGAAAAAGTAATCGCGAAAGCGCAGGATAAAATTATAGAATACGGGACTGTTTCCGTTGCCACCACAAGCCGTGGTGAAAGCTTCAGGTACACCAAGGTGCTAGAATGTATAGCCACAGCTTACGACCCAGGTCCTGAGTCCAACGGAAAATACGCGGGTAAAACCGCCACAGGGAGAAAGCCTGAAAAAGGCGTAATCGCGGTGGACCCGAAAGTTATCCCGCTTGGCAGCAGGGTTTATGTCGAAGCGGCCGACGGTTCGTGGGTTTACGGCTATGCGGTTGCCGCCGACACAGGCAGCGCTATAAAAGGCAACAAGGTGGACTTGTGCTTTAACACAAGGCAGGAAGCATTAAACTTCGGAAGAAGAAAATGCAAGGTATATATTCTCCAATAATGTTGACTATAATAAATAAGTGTTGTAAAATAGACCTGCTTTATGGCAGGTCTATTAATTTATTCAACAGTTTACAAAATTTTTAAAATTTAAGAAAGTTGGGCAAATATATGTATGATTTAACTTCCATTGAGTCAATCAGATATCTTTCAAATAAATACGGCTTTAATTTTAAAAAAGGATTAGGGCAAAATTTCCTAACGGACAAAGGGGTTTTGTCAAAAATTTTGCAAGAACAAACCACCCCCGGCGTTTTGGAAATCGGCCCGGGTTTTGGAACGCTGACCGCGGCTTTAGCCACAAAAGCCCAAAAAGTGGTTTCAATTGAAATCGATAAAAACTTAGAAAAAGTGTTAGCCGAAACTTTGGCGGGATTTTCAAACATAAAAATAGTTTTTGGCGACATTTTAAAAATTGATCTAAAAAAACTTCTTGCAGAAGAATTTAATGGTGATATAATAGATGTGGCCGCAAATTTGCCGTATTATATAACAACCCCGGTTATTATGTCACTTTTGGAAATGCGGCTTAATATCAGAAAGATTATCCTTATGATACAAAAGGAAGTGGCCCAAAGGATTACCTCAAAGCCCGGGACTAAAGATTACGGGGCTTTGAGTGTTGCCTGCCAGTATTATTCAAACCCGAAAATCGTGACCTATGTAAGCCCTGACAAATTTATCCCCCGCCCGAAAGTGGATTCCGTGGTCATATCACTTGAGATACTAAAAGAGCCAAAGGTTATTGTAAAAGATGAAAAACTCTTTTTTAAAATCGTAAAAGCCTCTTTTGCCCAGAGGAGAAAAACCTTGGCAAACGCGCTTTCAAACTCAGGTGTTTTAAACATGCCTAAATCAGAAATAATTGAAACTCTAAAAAGCCTGGGGTTTGATGAAAACGTGAGGGGCGAAACATTATCAATTGTGCAATTTTCACAATTATCCGACGCGTTTACAAAATAATTCTTACCTTCCAAAGGAAAAATATTCTTTGCTTTTATGAGGATATTAGGATATAATTTATAATGGGGTTATTTGTATAATACAATATGAAAGGATGGATGTAAGTATGGTACCTACCAAAAACAAAAAAGTTCTTGACTGGCTTGATGAGATGATAAAGCTAACAAAACCTGATAAGGTTGTATGGATAGATGGGAGCGAGAGTCAGCTTGAAGAACTTAGGGAAGAAGCTTGCCGTACAGGCGAAATAATCAAACTAAACCAGGAAAAATTACCAGGTTGCTATTATCACAGGACAGCGGAAAACGACGTAGCTCGTGTAGAAGATAGAACTTTTATTTGCACAAGGAAAAAAGAAGACGCAGGCCCGACAAACAACTGGATGGACCCAAAAGAAGCCTATGAAAAATTAGGAAAACTTTTTGACGGCTCAATGAAAGGCCGCACAATGTATGTTATCCCCTACATGATGGGCCCTGCAAACTCAAAGTTTTCAAAAATCGGGATTGAGCTTACCGACAGCATTTATGTTGTGCTAAACATGGACATTATGACAAGGATTGGCCAAATTGCCCTTGACGAATTAGGGGAAGACGGCGACTTTGTAAAGTGCCTACACTCCAAAAAAGACATTAACCCCGAAGAAAGATATATTGTTCACTTCCCTGAAGACAACACCATCTGGAGCATAAACTCAGGCTACGGCGGAAACGTATTGCTTGGCAAAAAGTGCTTTGCATTAAGAATTGCAAGCTACATGGGCAAACAGGAAGGCTGGCTTGCTGAACATATGCTTATTGTGGGAATTGAAAACCCGCAAGGGGAAACCAAATATATCGCGGCAGCATTCCCAAGCGCATGCGGCAAAACTAACCTTGCAATGCTAATTCCTCCAAAGGAATTGAAAGGATATAAAGTCTGGACAGTGGGCGACGACATCGCATGGTTAAGAATTGGCGAAGACGGAAGGCTTTGGGCAATTAACCCTGAAGCCGGATTCTTCGGCGTGGCTCCCGGTACCAGCGAAAAGACAAACTACAACGCGCTTGAGTCCACAAAGAAGAACACAATCTTTACAAACGTGCTTCTAAAAGATGACCTAACCGTATGGTGGGAAGGCTTGAGCGAACCGCCGGCACACGGCACCGACTGGAAAGGCAACGAATGGACACCTGATTCCGGCGTAAAAGGCGCACATCCAAACTCCAGGTTCACAGCGCCTGCTAAAAACTGCCCATGCATTTCACCTGAATTTGAAAATCCAAACGGCGTGCCGATTTCCGCAATCGTATTCGGCGGAAGACGCGCAAAGACCGCGCCCCTTGTATATGAATCCTTCAACTGGCAGCACGGCGTATTTGTGGGCGCTACCATGGCTTCCGAAACAACCGCGGCCGCTGCGGGGAAGGTTGGCGTTGTAAGGCGCGACCCAATGGCTATGATCCCCTTCTGCGGCTACAACATGGGTGATTACTTTGCTCACTGGTTAAAGATTGGCGCATCCATTCCAAACCCGCCAAAGATTTTCCATGTTAACTGGTTCAGGCAGGACGAAAACAGCAACTTCCTATGGCCGGGCTTTGGCGAAAACATGAGGGTTCTAAACTGGATTATCGACAGGTGCGAAGGTAAAGCTAACGCTAGGGAAACCGCAATCGGTTACCTTCCTGAAGTTAAAGACATCAACATTGAAGGCCTAGACATTGACCAATCCACAATGGAAGAACTCTTAACCGTTGACAAAGACGTTTGGATGGAAGAAGCAAAATCCATTGAAGAATTCTTCAACAAATTCGACAGGTTACCAAAAGAACTAAAAGACGAATTAGAAGCCCTAAAGCAAAGGCTTTCAAAATAACAAAAAAAGGCGGACAATTCCGCCTTTTTTGTTTTTAAGAATTTTAAATCTTAAATAACTTTTTAGTTGGATTTACCCCTCCTATTTGGTATAATTTAAAATAAAAAAACGAAGGGATAAAATTATGCTCAGGGAAAAAGCCTACGCAAAGATAAATTTGTCAATAGATGTATTAAACAAGCGGCCCGACGGGTACCACAACGTATCCATGATAATGCAAAAAGTAAATTTATATGATGAAATAAAAATATCACTCTATGGCGATTCACTAATGCTTTCCTCAAATGTCCCCCACCTGCCGCGGGGTCGGGCAAACCTCGTATTCCGTGCCGCAAGCCTTTTTATGGAGCATTTCCACATCGGCGGCGGCGTTTATATTTTCATAAACAAAAAAATCCCCATAGGCGCGGGGCTTGCGGGGGGAAGCGCCGACGCGGCAGCTACATTGATTGGGTTAAATAAAATTTTTAAAACAAATTTAAGCGTGGATGAGCTTTGCCAAATGGGTGAAAAATTAGGGGCCGACGTTCCCTTTTGCATAAAGGGAAAAACATCCCTTGCCGAAGGTATCGGGGAAAAACTAACCCCCCTGCCGCCCTTGCCGCCATGCTTTATCCTCCTTGCCAAACCCAATTTTTCGATAAGCACAAAATGGGTGTACCAAAACCTAAATGTTTCTAATATAAAAAACCGCCCCGACAACGCCAAAATAATAGAGGCGTTAGGGGAAAAAAGCCTTGAAAAAATGGTTCCATATATGTATAACGTATTGGAAGAGGTAAGCGCCAAAAAATACCCACAAATCAACCAAATTAAAGCCAAAATGATTGAACACGGCGCAATTGTTTCCATGATGAGCGGAAGCGGCCCCACCGTTTTTGGGATTTTCACCGACATAGAACGCGCCCAAAAATGCAAATTTGAGCTTTCCAAAGAAAACAGCACATTTTTGACAAAACCATTATAAAAACATCAAAATATTTAAAATTAATGAATAAAACCCATACCTCCTGTCAAAAATCTTAATACCAAGATTTTAAGGAGGTTTTTTCTTTGGCTAAAAAATTAATTACAGCGCTATTGGCAGGCTTTGTAATTACCGTTTCCATTTCAGCTTACAGCCATAAAATTTCCGAAAATTTAAGGCAAAATATAGTAAGACTACATATTGTAGCCAACAGCAATAGTGAAGATGACCAAAACCTAAAACTTAAAATCCGCGACAAAATTATTGAAAAAATGGCGCCAGTCTTTGACGGGTGCGAAAATATAACACAAACCCGCCAAAAAATAAAAGAAAATTTAAGCGAGATTGAAAAAATCGCCAACGGGGAAATAAAAAATAACGGGTTTTCATATACCGCCAAAGCCTATTACAAACTAGAAAAATTCCCCACAAAAACCTATGGGGACATTACCTTGCCTAAAGGTGAGTATGAGGCGGTTATCGTAAAATTGGGGGACGCAAAAGGCGAAAACTGGTGGTGCGTTATGTACCCGCCCCTATGCTTTGTGGACTCCACAAAGGGGGTTTTGCCTGAAAAATCAAAAGAATATTTGAAAGAAAATTTAGGGGATGAGGAATACAGTATCATAACCCAAAGCAAGGACGGAAAAATCCCTGTAAAATTAAAATTCAAATTCCTTGAAATATTCGGCTGATATAGGATTAATATAAAAAATATGCGGCTGCGGCCGCATATTTTTTTACTGCTTTTTTCCATGCCGTAAATTTTTTTGGATACTGCCTTGGAATTTGGCATATAATTTAATTAAAAAGTTAAATTTCAAGAAATTTTGTCTTGACAAAATTCTAATTTTATTGTAGTATAAATAAGCGTCGAGCGCATGCTGCCGTAGCTCAGCAGGCAGAGCACTTCCTTGGTAAGGAAGAGGTCAGCAGTTCGAATCTGCCCGGCAGCTCCATAAAGGCTAAAATACGAAAGTATTTTAGCCTTTTTTTATTTTTGTAGCCTTAAGCTTTATATTGCCCAAAGCAAAATATTTTTTGCCGTAATGAAGGAAATTTACGGGTTCCAATATGCGGTGTTACACAATCCCACAATTCCCTTTCATACTTACCCCCTGCCCCCGCGCGGTAACTTCCTTTGATATTATAACTAAACGGGGCAATTTAAATAAAAAAGGCGCAGTTTTGCGCCTTTTTTCACCGCCTTTTAATAAGTGTAAACCACATTTACCGTGGCTGTAATCTTTATTTCCCCGCCGGTAATCGTTGAAGTTTCGCTTTCCTTTGCCACATACGCTGATTCATTATATGCTCCAGTTTCATATACCGTCACAGAGTTTTTTGACACTGATATTGTTTTTACCTTTAGTTCCTTCAACCCGAAGGAATTTTTAATAATTTCCGCCTTGTCCTGGGCGTTTTCCGCCGCTTTTTCAAGGGCCTCTATATAAAGTTTATTTCTTTTTTCTTCGGACAAGCCAAACCTGACATTATTTAAATCATTAACCCCCATCTCAACGGTCAAATCCACAACTTTCCCGGCCATGGAAACGTCGGTTAGCTTTATCTGAATGTAATGTATCATCTCATAACCCTTAAAAACCCTTTCCCAATCATAGGTGCCGTTATAATAAATTCCCGTGTAATAATCCCGTTTTACATACTCAAAAACTTCCCTTGTGTCGTAGGTTGTGGTTTTAATATATTTTTCATCAACCCCAAGGTTTTTAATCCCTTCAACTACCGCGTTCATCTTTTTGCGGTTTTCTTCCTGCATTGCTTTAAAATCCATGTTCTGTGTCTTAATACCTACGGTTATGTATGCCTCATCCACTTCGGTAATTATGGTGTAGCTTCCCTCTACCGACAATGTGCTTTTTTCTTCTTCAGCGCTTGCAATCATCGAAAATGCGTTAAAAACTAAAAGTACCATTACTAGCATTGATAAAAACCTTTTCATAATTTAACCCTCCTAAATTTTTACCTGCATTTTAGATGTTTAAAAAACGAAATTTGTTCCCAAAAAGTTCCTGACATATATTCCCTGAATATATTTTACAAAAACAATGTTAATATAAAAAAGGCGCTGACAATTAAATAACAAATATAAAAAAGCAGCCGTTGGCTGCTTTTTTTAGCTTATTTTGCTATTTATAAAATTAAAAAACTCCGTTTCGCTGAGAATTTTAATACCAGTGCTATCCTTATACGAAAAGGCTTTTTTTAATTTCGACGACATCTTTCCCCATTTTTTATAGGCATACACGCTTTCATCGCTTAAAATCAAAAAATCCGTGTCCTTTGTGACATAATCCTGCACGAAAGCCCCAAGGGAAGATAACTTTTCATAAACTTCATATCGGCTCAAATTCTTAAAGTCCCCGCTTACGGCGATTTTCCTCCCATCCAAAACCCCGCCCGCCTTGGGGGCAAAGTTTTTGGCGCTTGCATACTTTTCCTTATGTACGGGCTCTTTTATGTGGTTAAAAATTATTTTAACTTCCCCGGTTTTTGCGCAGTCGCAATCTTTAATATAGCTATCAATGTCAAAGCCGTTATTGAGCGCATAAAGCGCGATTTCCGCGCAGGCTATAGCGTCGCTTTTCGCATTGTGATGGTTAAGCTTTACCCCTATGTGGGCGCTTATAGTATTAAGCCTGTGATTGTAAAGTTCTGGAAACAACTTCTTGCTCAATTCACAGGTGCAAAAATATTTTAATTTTAAAGGCTTTAAATTGTAATACTTAATTAAGCTCTTTAGAACCGCTATATCAAAATTTGCGTTATGGGCGCAAAGGATGTTTCCCTCAATATAGCTTAATACCTCATCAAAAACCTCATTAAAAAAAGGCGAGTTTATGCACGTTTCTTCCGTCATTTTGTGAATTTGGGTGTTATAGTAATTAAAATAAAAGGGCACGGGCTTTATAACCCATTCTTTTGACTTTACAACCCTGCCGCCTTCAATTACCGCAATACCCAAAGAACACGCGCTTGTAAAATTCTGGTTTGCCGTCTCAAAATCAATTGCCACAACTTTCATCAAAAAACCATCTGCCTTATGTTTTTTTTGCCTTAAATACGTCAATATTTTCAACGGTGTACATAATCCCCGAAACCAGTGTAAAGAAGGCCGCAACAGCCATAACCACATTGGCTACGGTGAAATTATAAATATAAAAGTTTTTAAACAATATCCCTGCCAAAACCGCAAAAATCTGCAAAACCGTCTTAACTTTTCCCCACATTCCCGCAGCTATAACCTTTCCTTCCGCAGTTGCAACCACCCTTAAGCTTGTAACATATAGCTCCCTTGCGATAATAATCATGGCGGAAATTATGGACACCTCATTTTGGTCCACCATGCAAATAAGGGCGCCAATTATCAAAATTTTATCCGCCAAGGGGTCCATAATTTTCCCAAAGTTAGATATAATATCAAGCTTTCTTGCCAAATACCCGTCAACAAAATCGGTAAAGGAAGCTATTCCAAAAACAAGCGCCGCCAAAATATTAAAATAAGGTAGGTTTAAGCTATAAAAAACCATGAAAACGGGAACTAAAGCAATCCTGATAAGGGTTATGGTATTTGCTATGTTCACAATAGCATCTCCCCTGCCAAATCATAATCCAGGCAAGAATTAATCCTCACCTTTACAAAATCGCCGGCTTTAATATCGGACAACGCCCCAAAATACACCTTCGGGTCAATATCAATGCTGTCGCGGTAGCTCCTGCCGTAGTAGAGCGTCCCGTCAAAGCCCTCAACCAAAACAAGCAAATCTTTTCCAATAAACTCCTCATTTTTTTCTATATGGATTTTATTTTGAAGTTTCATGATTTTCCTAAAGCGGGCCTCTTTCACCCTTTTGGGGATTTGCCCTTTTAATTTCGCCGCGGGCGTATCCTCCTCTTTTGAGTAGGTAAACACACCCAGCCTGTCAAACTTTGCTTCTTTTACAAATTCGCAAAGCTCCAAAAATTCTTCTTCCGTTTCCGTCGGAAAGCCCACAATCAAAGATGTCCTAATAGCAATTCCCGGGATTTCCCGGCGTAGTTTTTTAATTAAATTAACCAGGCTTTCCTTTGTTGTACGCCTTCCCATAAGCTTTAGTATCCTGTCGTTGCAGTGCTGGATGGGAATGTCCATGTATTTAACGATTTTATCATTGTTTTTAAATGTTTCAATTAAATTATCGTCAATTTCCTCAGGGTAGGAATAGTGAACCCTGATCCACTCTATGCCCTCAATTTCAGAAAGCCTTTCTAAAAGCTTTGCTAACTTTTTTTCACCGTACAAATCCACGCCGTACCTTGTGGTGTCCTGGGCTATTACAATAAGCTCTTTAACGCCGCTTTTTGCTAAAGCCCTTGCTTCTTTTATTATATCATCAATTTCACGGCTTCTGTATCTTCCCCGAAGTTTTGGGATAACGCAATAGGTGCAAAAGTTGTCGCAGCCCTCGGCTATTTTTAAAAAGGCGCTGTAAGCCGGGGTGGTCAAAACCCTCTCTGAGCCTGTGTATTTAAAGTTTATATCCCCAAGCCGCTTTTGTCTTTCACCCAAATTGGCGCTGTTTATAACATCCGCGATTTCCTTATATGAACCAGTCCCTAAAACCGCGTCAACTTCAGGCATTTCTTTTAATATATCGTCAGCATACCTTTGGGCAAGGCAGCCTGTTGCAATCAAAAGCTTGCAGTTTTTGTTTTTGTATTCCGCCATTTCCAAAAGGGCGTTTATTGACTCTTCCTTTGCGGATTCAATAAACCCGCAGGTGTTTACGATTATAATATCTGCCAAATCCGGGTCGTTTACGATTTCATGCCCCTTTCCTTTTAGAAGGGCCAGCATCATCTCAGCGTCAACCGTGTTTTTTGAACAGCCAAGTGATACAATACCGATTTTAGACATTTACAGTATACCGCCTTCCATTAACGTCTTAATAACATTTTCAATATCCAATCTTCTAAAGCCTTTATACATAAGCTTTCTTATTACCTTTTCCCTTATTTTTAAATCCCTTAAATCCACGTTTTGCTTTAGTATTAATTCTTTTATGGTGTCAGGCTCGCAAATCTTTTCCCCTGACAACGCCCCATCTATAATTTCATCAGGTATCCCTTTAGCTTTTAGCTCTAAAATAATCCGCCGCGTTCCCCGCTTTTTTAAGTTTACGCTGTCATGGACAAACCTTTTTGCGTAATCAAAATCATCAAGGTAGCCCAGTTCCTCAAAATGAAGCACCAGTTTTTTTACCTCATCTTCTTCATAACCTTTTTTGATTAGCTTATCCGAAAACTCCTTTTTGGAATATTTGCGTTTTAGAACCAGCTTTAACCCGTAATCCTTTATATCCATCACACATACTCCATAAATACCCTGTTTGCAATATCCAGCGCCTTATCCGTAAGCTTTATGTTTCCTTCCTTTATTTCGACAAGCCCCTGATTTATCAGCTTATTAGTTATTTCGGGGAATTCCCCGAAATAACTAACCCCATCAATAAGCCTGAGCCCCAGCCATATCCTCTCTTTTTTAAAATCCTCGTCTGAAAGCTTTTCCCCAACATTCTTTAGCCCTTCATGTTTTAGGTACTCCGGCAAAAGAAGGGTGTTATAATATCTTGTCTTTCCAAAAAAGGAATGGGCGCCAAGGCCTAATCCGATATAATCTTCCATAAGCCAGTATTTCATGTTGTGTCTTGACATAAAGCCCTCTTTTGCGAAATTTGATATCTCATAGTGGATAAAACCCGCCTCTTTAAGCCTTTGTGCCATTAAATGATACATCCTGCGCTCATCTTCTTCATCGGGCAAATCCAAATCCATCTCATAAAAGGGTGTGCCTTCCTCTAAAATCAAGGAATAAGCCGAAATATGGTTAACATCAAGCTTTATGCCCTCACAAAGGGAATACAAAAAATCATCCGCCTTTTGCCCCGGAAGGCCGAACATCAAATCAAGGCTTATGTTTCCAAACCCCGCAAGGCGCGCCCAGTTTACGGTTTCATATATCTCGCTTGCATTATGAATTCTTCCAAGCCTTTTTAGTTCCTCATCCAAAAAGGACTGGGCTCCAATGCTTATGCGGTTAAAACCGCTCGCTTTCAGCTTTTTTAGCTTTTCAAAGGTAGCGGTGCCAGGGTTTACCTCAATGGTGATTTCAGCATTACCCGCTATATCAAACTTTTTATATATTTCATCCAAAACCCTTAAAATGCTATCTTCCGATAAAGAAGAGGGCGTTCCGCCGCCAAAATAAACTGTGTCAGCGCAAATCCTGTCATAGGTGCCTATCTCATAAATGAGGGCGGAAACATAGTCATTTTCAAGGTGGAAAATATTTGAAAAAGAAGGAAAATCGCAGTAAAGGCATTTCCTTTTGCAAAAGGGGATATGCACATAAATCCCAAACATCAGTCCAGTTTTAACACCGACATAAACGCCTCTTGTGGAACCTCAACCGTTCCCACCTGGCGCATCCGCTTTTTGCCTTCCTTTTGCTTTTCCAAAAGCTTTTTCTTTCTGGTTATATCCCCGCCGTAGCACTTTGCCAAAACGTCTTTCCTTAACGCCTTTACCGTTTCCCTCGCGATAATCCTGTTTCCGATTGCCGCCTGAATCGGGATTTCAAATAGCTGGCGCGGTATCGCTTCCTTCAATTTTTCCGCAATCCTCCTGCCCCTGCTTTGGGCCTTTGAGGTGTGAACAATAAAGGATAGGGCATCAACCACTTCACCGTTTAATAAAATATCTAATTTCACAAGGCTACTCTTTTCATAGCCCTTCATTTCATAGTCAAAGGAAGCATAGCCCTTTGTCCTGCTCTTTAGGGCGTCAAAAAAGTCATAAATAATTTCATTAAGCGGCAATACATAGTGAATTTGAGCTCTTGTTTTGTCAATGAATTTCATGTCAATATAAGTCCCCCGCCTTTCCTGGCAAAGCTCCATAATGGCCCCTACATATTCCGACGGGGTAAGTATGGTGGCGTCAACCACAGGCTCTTCCATGTACTCAATTTCAGTAGCCGGCGGCAGGTTTGTGGGATTGTCAACAAAAACAACATCCCCGTTGGTCTTTTTTATCCTGTACACAACGCTTGGCGCGGTTGTCACCAAATCCAGATTAAATTCCCGCTCAAGCCTTTCTTGAATAATTTCCATATGCAAAAGCCCCAAAAAGCCGCAGCGGAAGCCAAATCCCAAAGCAACGGAAGTCTCTGGCTCAAAGGAAAGAGATGCGTCATTTAGCCTCAATTTTTCCAATGCGTCCCTTAAATCATCATACTTCGCGCCGTCCGCCGGGTAAATCCCGCAAAACACCATTGGGTTTACCTTTTTATACCCTGGAAGTGGCTCGCTGGCAGGATTTTTCTCATTGGTAATGGTATCCCCTACCCTTACATCCTGCACGCTTTTAATGCTCGCGGCAATATATCCCACTTCCCCCGCAACCAGCTCGCCCGACGGGGAAAGGCCCAAAGGTTTAAGGTACCCGACTTCCACAACTTCAAATTCCTTTTGGTTTGCCATGAAGCGGATTTTGTCCCCCACTTTAATGGAGCCGTCCATCATTCTTACATATACAATAACCCCGCGGTAGGAGTCATAATATGAGTCAAAAATCAGCGCTTTTGTGGGCGCGTTGACATCCCCACGGGGAGAAGGTATCTTCTTTACAACCGCTTCTAACACTTCTTCAATGTTTATGCCCATTTTTGCTGAAATCAAGGGGGCGTCGGAGGCGGGAATGCCTATCACGTCCTCAATTTCGGCCTTTACCATCTCAGGCTGGGCGTTTGGCAAATCTATTTTATTTATAACCGGCACAATTTCAAGGTTGTTGTCAATGGCAAGATAGGTGTTTGCCAAAGTCTGCGCCTCAATGCCCTGGGAGGCGTCCACCACTAAAATCGCGCCTTCACATGCCGCCAGGCTTCTTGAAACCTCATAGTTAAAGTCCACATGCCCCGGGGTGTCAATTAAGTTTAGGATATATTCCTCCCCGTCATTTGCGCGGTACACCAATCGCACCGCCCTGGCTTTTATGGTTATTCCCCTTTCCCTTTCAAGATCCATATTATCCAAAAGCTGGTCTTCTTTTTCCCTTTCGCTGATTACCCCGGTTTTTTCAAGGAGCCTGTCAGCCAAAGTGCTTTTACCGTGGTCAATATGGGCAATAATGCAAAAGTTTCGGATTTTGTCCAATGACATTCGGTCTACTCCCTTCATAAAAGTGAATGTATATAAATTTGATATTTTTTCATTTAATTAACTAATTTATTATACCATAGTATAATAAAATTTCAAAATACTTATTTTAAAAATTATATCATATCCCCCTGTCCAATACTGAAATAGGCTAATTATATTTTAAAACAAATTTCCTTTCTAATTAAATAAAACCCAAAATCCCGTTTGGATTTTGGGTTAAAATATATTCTTAAAAACAGGTATTTCCTCATCCTTCAAATGTTTAATTTCGCTGGTTAAATTTGAGTTTTCAAGCAAATAGCCTAAATAATCCTGGTTTTTTATATAAATCAAGGTTCTTTCAATAGAGCTTTCAATATCTTTCAGGTTGTGGTGGTGGATAAACATAAAACACTTCTTTTCAATTTCAATATATTTATCTTTAAGGCTGTTTGCTTCTTTCATCGCTTCAAACCAGTCGCCCCGGGTCACCAAATCATATATTCTTTGCGCATGCGCATCTAATTCGGTAAAAGATTTATTAAGATACATCTCAAGCCCGATTAACGCGAGAATAAGTATTACCATTAACGCCGTTGCCAGCTTAACTCTGTCCATAATACCCCCCTATTCCTGATTTTTCTTGTCTTTTTCATTCAACTGAAAAATCACATTTTTTTCTTCATCCACAATCATAAAAAATACATCTTCAGGGGATGAAACGTTCAAACTCTTTAATTTTTGATAAACCCACTCCATTGTGACTTTCGCCCCTTTCATGCCTTCCTCGTCAATTTTGCCGTCGTTTATTACCATATACTGCAAAAGGGGCGTTTTCGTTGTAAGATTTAAATCTTTTACCGTGGGATTGGCAGCTTCCGCTTTAGGTATTATGCTTAACTTGCCGCTGGTTTCAAGTATCGCATACTCCACATCCGAAATATCCAAATACCCTTTGAGTCTTAATTCCTCCTGCAAGTCATCAAGATTAATCCTCATAAGGCGCATATTTTCCTTTACCACTTTGCCTTTATTTATTAAAATGCTTGGATACCCCGTGGTAATTCTTCTAAACCACTTGAATTTCAAAGACAAAAACGAAAAAATCACTTCAGCGAAACACAGGGTAAAAATCGGCACTATCCCTGACACAATCGGCATTTCACTTGACTCCATAGGAAGGGTTGCCAGTTCGGAAATCATTATGGAAACCACCAGCTCGCTTGGCTGAAGTTCACCCACCTGCCGCTTTCCCATTACACGCATGGCAGTAATGGTGACAACATATAAAATCAAAGTCCGGATGAGCGAAATCAGCATAAAATTCCCTCCAAAATAAAAAATCGCAGGAAAAACCCTGCGATTATTATTTGTATTATTTTTAATTTTTATTAAATGGCTTAAGCGCACCATCACTCAGTATCCGGCTTTTCACCTTGAATATCAAGGCTTTTATCCTTTTCATCCAAAGCCCCGCCCGCGGTTTCCTCATTAACCACCGCTTTTTCATCCACCATAACCACCTCATTTTTATAGTGGATTAAAGGCTCAAAAGAATACCCCCTGATAATCAAATCCTCAATAATATATGGTAACGCCTTAATCCCTTCTTCTTTCCCCGCGCTGTCATGCATTAGGAAAACTATCTTTTCCTTTTCCCCCGCGGTCTTTTTGTATTCCTCAAACAATTCCCAGTCCGCTTTCTTTTTCCCCACCGCGTCATTTGTCAGACAGTTCCAGTCAATGTATTTGTAATTCAGCTGGGCAAGAAGCGGCTTAAACTTTTGCTTATAGGAATCGCTGCTGCCGCCGGGGAACCTGAAAATCCCCATATCGTAATCAAAGCCCAAAATTTCGTCAACAATGCTTTCGGTTTTGGTTATCTCAGAAATAAAAGCCTCATTGCTTGAATATATTTGTTTATATACATGGGAATATCCGTGGTTTGCGATAGTGTGCCCTTCATTATATATCCTTCTTATGATATCGGGATATCTTTGGGCCTGCTTTCCTAATACAAAAAACGTGCCCTTTATATTATACCTTTTTAAAATATCCAGAATGTGCGGCGTCACTGACTCCGACGGCCCGTCGTCAAAGGTTAAATAAGCTATTTTTTCCCCGTTTTTAACCCTCATAACCGGAAGCTCATTTTCATTGCCCTTGCTTGTTGCGGGGGACGCATTGTTTTCCTTCACATACTCAATGGAAGGGGTGGGGGTGGGTGTCGGGGTTGGCGTTGGCGTCGGCGTGGGCACAATTGTTGGCGCAGGTGATGGCGAAGGGGCCAAAACTTCTTTTTCATCATTTATGGTAGCCATAGCCGGCACATCTTTATTAATATAATGATTTGCAAACAATATTCCCGCGGGGACCAAAACCGCCAAAACAACAAAAGCGGCAACTGCTAATATGGCTTTTTTTGAGGTATATTTTTTTGTCTTAAAAATCCTGTTCTTACTCATACTACACCTTCAAGCTATTTTTACATTATTAGTATATATTAAAAACCATACTAATTCAACCAAAAACAACATTATTATTTTAAAATTACGTTTGAATTTCAAACAAAATATACTTTATTTATACAAAATAATAAAATTTTCGAAATTTTATGACATATGGATAAAACTGTGTTATAATATAAATAATTACATCTATATAAATATGTGTTAATTGGAGGTCGTTTTATGAAAAAATTAATAATCATCCTGCTAATGCCAATAATATTAATAACCACATCATGCAAAATGGAAGCAACAAACTCCAATTTAACACCAAAAGAAGAAACAAAAATTGAAGAAGTAAAAAAAGAAGAACCGCAAAAAACACCGCAGCCTGAAATTAAAAAGGAAACAGTACCGCCAAAAGAAACGCCAGCTGAAGTTATCCCAAGCGCCACCCCAACGCCAATTTTAAAAACAGATTTTTCCGCTCTTGCTAACGATACAAACGGATGGGGTTTTAGGCGGATTAAAGGCTCGCGGCCCGAATTTACAAAAATGCAAACCCAAATGATGGAAAAATACAACTGCATATACATGGGCTCAAGCGAAGAAAAAGTGCTCTATCTTACCTTTGATGAAGGATATGAAAACGGATACACTCCTATGATTTTGGATACACTAAAAGAAAAGCAGGTTCCCGCGGCGTTTTTCATAACCGGCCCGTACTTGCAAAAACAGGAAGAACTTGTAAAACGGATGCTGGATGAAGGCCATATCGTAGGAAACCACACCCAAAACCATCCATCCCTTCCTTCGTTAATTACCGAAGAAAAAATTGAAGAAGAAGTTTTAAAGCTAGACAGGATATTTTATGAAAAATTTGGGAAATCCATGAAATACCTCCGCCCGCCAATGGGGGAATTCAGCGAAAGGACTTTGGCGGTTACCAATTCATTGGGCTATGTTAACACCTTTTGGTCTTTAGCTTACAAAGATTGGGTTACCACGGAACAAAAAGGCAAGGAATACGCTTTTAAAAACGTAACTGAAAATTTGCACAACGGTGCCGTAATTTTGCTTCACGCGGTATCAAAGGACAACGCGGAAGCCCTTGGTGATATCATAGATTACGCGAGGGCAAACGGTTATACATTTTTAAGCCTTGATGAATATAAATAAAATTTTTAAAAGAATTAATTAAAAGACCAAAACAGAAATATTAATCAAAAACCGCTCTAAATTGTTAGTATACATATCATAATCTTTGTGAAAATTATTAATACATCACATACATGGAGGATGTATTATGGTTTTCACAAAGAAATTTTGTAAAGTTTTAGCAAAAACCCTAGCGGTTTGCGCTTTTATATACAGCTTTCAAATAGTATACAGCCTCCCTTCTGATTTATTAATGTATGAAGGCGAGGGCCATACAATAAATATGATAAACCCGGTGGTGCTAAAAGGCGGGGAAAGCGTTTTAATTAAAAAAGCATCACCTATAAGCAACAAAGTTGACATCATCCCAAAAAAAAGCGGTAAACACAAAATCAGCTTAAGTTTACTTGGCGTAATCCCGTTTAAAACATTGGAAGTCAATGTAAAAAAAGCCGATACCCTAATCCCTGGAGGAAATGCCATAGGCATAAAGCTTCACTCCGACGGGTTAATTGTGGTAGGGACCAGCGAAGTGGTTGACATAAATAAAAATCCAAAAAACCCGGCGAAAGACGCGGGAGTAAAGGAAGGTGATGTCATAGTTGAGGCAAATGGGCAGAAACTTTCCTCTAGCAAGGATTTTGCCAATATCATAAAAAACGCGCCTGAAGGGATTGTGGAATTAAAAATTCTTCGCAACGACACCCCCATTAATATAACAGTAAACGGGGCCCTATGCGAAAACAACGAATACAAGCTAGGTATATGGGTAAGGGACGGGACCGCAGGAGTCGGCACCCTTACATTTTACAATCCCAAAACCAGGGAATACGGCGCGCTGGGCCACCCTATATCAGATGTTGACACAGGTATAATTTATAAGACATTGGATGGAAAAATCACAAGATGTATTGTTAAAGACGTCAAAAAAGGAAGAAGCGGCTGGCCCGGTGAACTTGTAGGCTCATTTGCCGCGGAAAAAGAGATAGGCGATATTAGAAAAAACACAACAATGGGCATTTTCGGTTACCTTTTCGACAAAGATATTTTAAAATTAACGAAAGAATACCCCGTAGCTTTAAAATGGCAGGTCAAGGAAGGCAAAGCGTCAATTCTGGCGACTTTGGAAGGTGAAGAAGTTTTGGAATATGACGCAGAAATCATTAGTATTTCAAAACTTTTTTACAATAACAACAAAAATATGATAATTAAAATCACCGACGAAAGACTTTTGAAAAAAAGTGGCGGAATAGTGCAGGGGATGAGCGGCTCACCCATTTTGCAGGACGGAAAAATTGTAGGGGCCGTCACCCATGTATTTGTCAATGACCCTACGAAAGGCTATGGTGTTTTTATAGAAAATATGCTAAATTTATTGGAAAATCAAAATTAAAAATCGACTTTATAATTTATTGTATTATATTATATTGAATGTTTAAAAATTTTTTAACAAATTTTGTAAATTTTTTCTTGCATTTACTGTTAAAATATGGTAATATAACTAATGAAAATTTAAGAAACAGGAGGAGAAAATGTGAATAACGCAATTAATGTTCTTTTAGCCGACGACAACGTGGATTATATCGAAATGATTAAGACGTATTTCGACGAACTGCCTGACATTAACGTGGTCGCAACAGCATACAACGGTAAGGAAACACTTGAAAAACTTGCAACATTTTCACCCGATGTATTGGTTTTGGATATCGTAATGCCCGAACTTGACGGACTCGGGGTATTGCAAAAAATGGGGGAACTTCCCATTAAAAAGAGGCCGATAGTAATTGTCCTAACGGGCGCAAAGAAAGAAAAAGTTGCCCACCTTTGCATGAGCCTTGGGGCGGACTACTTTATGCTAAAACCCTGCGATAAAGAAGTATTGGCAGAAAGAATAAGAATGCTTTCCCGCTCCACGCCTTTAATTGAAACCAAGGGCGTTGTGGACCAGTTAGTTTCAGCTTCCCCGAAAGCCTATGAAGATAAAGGCATTGAAATATGTGTTACCAACATGATTCATTCCGTTGGGGTACCTGCAAATATTAAAGGCTATCAATATTTAAGGGACGCAATCATTATGTCCATTTCCGACGCGGAATTAATAAACGCAGTAACAAAGCAGCTATACCCCAAAGTTGCTGAACGCCACAACACCAGCCCAAGCAGGGTTGAAAGGGCAATCCGCCACGCTATTGAAGTTGCTTGCATGAGAGGTAATGAAGAAGTTTTATATAAATTGTTTGGCTATACCATAAACAACGCCAAAGGCAAGCCGACAAACAGCGAATTTATCGCAATGATTGCCGATAAGTTAAGACTTGAATTAAAAGTAGGTTAATAAATAAGAAATACTTATTTAACAAATTTTATAACAATTTAAAAACTCCAAAATTTTGGTATGCACCCTTATTTGGGTGCATATTTTTTTGTAATTTTTTTATTAAACAGGCATACATATAAAAAATATAAAATTGAAAAAGGGTGATGTTATGTTAGAATTTATCATGGCAAACTGGATAAGCATTTTAATTGTGGCAGTTATAGTTGCAATCATTATAATACTCTTGCGTTTAGGCTACACACCCATAATAAAAGAAATGCTCTTTTATTTAGTTGTCAAGGCTGAACAAGAACTAGGCGGCGGGGTCGGGGAATTGAAGTATTCAACGGTGGTGTATTGGGTTTACGAAAGGCTCCCGGCAATCGCAAAAATAATTATCACGCCAAAATTTTTGGATAAGCTCATTGAAGAAGCGGTGCAAAGAATGAAAAAGTATTTATCTGAAAACCAAAACGCGGCTGAGTTAATTAACAATAATAAATAAACGCGCAAAAAAAATGCTAGAGAAACTCTAGCATTTAATTTTATTAAGCAAATCAAGTGGTAATATAATAATAATTTATTACGCCATAAAATAAACCCAAAAGCACAAACAGCATTTTTTTGAAACTGACAGCACAAAATTACTTTTTATTGGAATTTTTAAAAATTATTTGCCTGTCACCTCATAATTATCGTATCCCCGCTTTGCTACAAAAATCAAGGCTATACATGCGGCTATGTAAATTACGGGCACCGCCTGCAGATAGTTAAAGTATTTGCCAAAAACATAAATTAGCCTGTATTGGGCAAAAGACCAGGACCCTACAAATGTCCCGGGCAGCATTTTCCAAATATGTGATATAACCCCCAGCTTTGAGGGAAGGTTTATCATTGAAAGGAACAGCCCCACTACCATGACGGAAGTCACCGCCGCGTGATTTTTTAAAGCCATGGATAAAAATGCGGCTACCATGCTGTATAAAACGGAAATTATTATGATTAACCCTTCCATAATTAAAACAGCTTCCCCAATGGATAAATCCATCATACAGCCGGGAATCCTGATTTGAATGGGGGTATTATACCCCTCAAACCCATAAATTGAAAAGTTTAAAATATTTAAGGACAAAAGCAAAACAAAACCTGAAAAAAGCGAAAAAGTGATACCCGTAAGTATTTTAATGCCATAGAGCTTCTTTTTGCCCAAAGGGATGCTGAAAATTAAATTGTCCATCCCCTTTGCCTTTTCATCTGCAAAAATTCCGCCAACCGCCATCGCGTTTAAAATTAAAAGCATGTAGTTTATAACATAAATCACGCCGAAAAACGCCGCATACCCTTCATCATACTGATATAAAAAAGGTTTTTTGACCTCTTTTTCTTTATCCAGCCAATACCCGGCCTCACCCCCGCCTAAATTATCTTTTTTCATATCTGCCAGATTATTTGAAATCCTTTCCTCATAAAGGGTTTTTTCATCAATCTTTTCAAATTCATTTTTCCGGAGTGAAAATCTTATAAAATCGCCAATTACGCCAAAACCTTCTTTTTTATTCCCGTCAAAATACTCCGAAAGAAGCACGTCGTCAATATACCTTCCCGACAGCTCTTTTTTGGCTTTTATCCCCGCCTCAAAATTTGAAGAAAGGATTGGGGAAATGCCAACCCCTATTGTAAGAAGCGTAAAGATTAATAAGGTAGCCCAAAGCACTTTTTGTGAAAAAATCTTTTTTAGCTCATATTTATAAAGCAAAAACGCAATTTTCATTCTTTTGTACCCCCAAACATCTCAAGATAAAACTTTTCAAGGTCCCCGTCCACATCTTTCCCGTCGTAAACAATCTGGCCTTCTTTCATAATTAAAATCCTGTCCGCCACTTTTTCCAAATCCGAAACTATATGGGTTGACAAAAGGACGATATTTTCCTTCCCCAACTCATGTATCATATCCCTAAAGCGCGCCCTTTCTTTTACATCCAAGCCCGCTGTAGGCTCATCCAGGACAATGATTTTGGGCTTGTTTAAAAGGGCCTGGGCAATCCCCAGCCTTTGCTTCATCCCGCCTGAGTATGTTTTAATCTTGTTTTTTGCCACATCCTCTAAATTCACTAGTTTCAATAGTTCGTTTATCCTTCTTTTTGCTATGGTTTTTTCTATCCCTTTTAATGACGCCACATACATTAAAAAATCCAGCCCCGAAAATTCAGGGTAATACCCGAAATCCTGGGGCAAATACCCAAGATAGTTCCTGTATTCCTCACTTTGGGAGTCTAAATTTTCAAACGCGACGCTTCCGCTTGTGGGCTTTAGCACATTGGCGATAATCCTCAAAAGCGTGGTTTTCCCCGCGCCGTTTGCCCCCAAAAGGCCGGTTACGCCCTTTTGAAGCGTAAATGACACCCTGTCCACCGCGATTTTATTTTTATACTGTTTTGAAACCCTGTCGACTTTTAACTGCATGAAAATTCCTCCACCTTTGTAAGATATAATTTGCACTCATTTAAAATTAAACCTAAAAGCAAAACTACTACCGCAAAATTTAAAACCATGTTTGAGGCTATAAAACCCGCAAGGTCAATTTTTTCAATAAAAACAAAGAAAACGCTCACAAAAAACGAAATCCCCGCGCAGATTGAAGTAGCGTCGCCGTTTTGCTTTCTTGACGCAATCATGCACAGATATGACGATATTAAAAAGGGGCAAAGTATATAGTAGCCATAAAACACGCCTTTTGAAAAAACGAAAAACGCCGGAATAAGCAAGGTTAAAATGATAAAATCAACACTGCCTATTATAAACATTTTTGAAAGCACCAGCATCCTTTTTGAAAAACGGGTCGCAAGCTCAATCTCCGTCATTTTATATTTCTCCGAGCGGTTTACCTCATTTATCCCGCACAATACCCCAAAGGGTATGATGGAAGAAATAATCCACAAATGGTTCACATCATCAAACCCAAAAAGAATGTAGAGGGCTGTTAATAACACTAATATCCCCGACAAATACACCCAAAACCTGATGTATTTAGCCTGAATAAGTATAAACTTATAAAGGGGCATACCGGGGGAATAGATTTTATCTATAAACCGGGCCTTATTGGGGCTTTGAGGCACCTCGAAGGCTTCCTTTAACATGCTTTTTAGCTTTCTTTTATTCATCATATACCTCCTTTAGATGGTCTAAAGCCTTCTTGATTTTGCGGTGAAGGGAAAACCTTGAAATATTTAAGCTCTTTGCGATTTGGTTTATTGGCACTTCATTGACATATCGCAAAAATAAAATTTCCCTTTCCTCCTCAGGCAGTTTATACAGGGCTTCCTCAATAGCCATCCGGTTATGCGCCCTGTTTATATAATCTTTTCCGGCAACATTTTCATCCAAGTCCAAAAACTCTTTTTTCCGGAAATGGTCCATGCACAAATTCCTTGCGATTGTATAAAGATAGGCCATCTTCTTTCCCATATCCTTGTAGCTGTCATTTTCAAAAAAGCGCAGGAAAGTCTCTTGCGTCAAATCCTCGGCCACTTGCAAATTCATGGTTTTCATGTAGCAAAACCTTAAAATCATGTCATACTCTTTTTCAATATCCACAAACTTTAAAACCCCCTTCGCTATGTATAACGGGAAAACTCAAAAAATGTGCGGCAATATTTAAAAATTTTTTCGGAATTTTTAATATCATATTATATTTTACCCCCTAAATCAATAAAAAAGGCGGCCTGACGCCGCCTTTTTGTGCTGGCTTTGTATACACGCCCAAACAAGGGCACGCGCGGCGCTGCCGCAAAACCCTGCAAGGTGTGGTTTACAAGGCACATTCCCCCGGAAAGAATTTAACGAAGGGGCTTTGCCCCTTACAACCCAAAGCAATCAAAAATGAGGTTTCTCTACAATTTAAGGCGGCATAATGCCGCCTTATTATTTATTTAAAAGTTACATCCGCCATCTTTAAACTCCCACGTCAGCCTAATGCCGCCATATTTTGAAATGCAAAAATTATAGCTTAAAAATATAAAGGCTTGCAAAATAGTTTTAAAACTGCATAATCAAAAAGATTGCAAAAAACATTTTTCCAACAGTATTATAACGCAGCCAATTAAATCCCGTCTTCCATGCCGCGCTTTTGCCCTTCTGCGTCATCATTCATTGCCTTTTTTTCATTGTTTTCATAGTTTACGCAGGAAAAACACCCGCTGTTTTCCTCCCAGCAGGATTCATGGTAAACCTGAGCGCATTCAGGGCAAATTATCGTCTTATCAAATTCATCTATCACGCCTTTGCAATATGCGCAAATCTTTCTTTCTTCCATAATTAACCTCCCAAAAGCCCCAAAAATTTTATATTTGTTATATATTATGCCAAAAGCGGGCTTATTACCACACGCCTTTTTATTTATTTTATGTTATGCATAAAACAATGTCAATAGATGGCACGCCTTACAGCTTTTATAAAATGGCCTGCATAACAAAAAAAGACGGGTAAAAACCCGTCTTTTTTATCACTATATGGCGGAGAAGGAGGGATTCGAACCCTCGAGACGGTTTTGGCCGTCTACACGATTTCCAGTCGTGCGCCCTCGACCAGCTAGGCGACTTCTCCTCGCGTGGCACGCTAATAATTATAATAGAGAAACGTAAACTTGTCAACAAAATTTTATCGCAAATTAAAAATTCCCTTGTTAGTTTCCCCACTTTTTTTAATCCTATTATTCCAAAGAACCTAAAAAGCCTCCAAGCAATCCCAAAATAAAACATGACTTTCCCTAAAGAAAATCCCGCAATACAAAAAACTCAAGGACAAGAAAGGCAAAGACATTAACACAAAATCCATCCTTTACAAAACCAAAACGCTGACCCCAAAGCTTTGGTTTATTATTGTTTTATCACGCATGAAAACACTTCCCAAACCGCTTTTTTACCCTGCGGGAAAAATCCCGCGGGCATACCCCGGACCCGTATAACCGGGCTTTTTTACGCTAAACACAGTTTTATTGTCTTTCCAACAAAAAAGCGTGCCTTGCGGCACGCATGGGGATTATATTTTGCTAAAGGCTTCTTCCAAATCATACAAAATATCATCAATATGTTCCGTTCCGATAGAAAGCCTGATGGTGTTTTTCTTAATCCCGCAGGACGCTAGTTCCTCATCATTTAGCTGTGAGTGGGTTGTGCTTGCGGGATGGATTACCAGGGATTTCACATCCGCCACATTAGCCAAAAGGGAGAAAATCTTTAAATTGTCAATGAATTTTTGGGCGGTTTTGCCGTCGCCTTTGATTTCAAAGGTAAATATGGAGCCCGCGCCTTTGGGGAAATACTTGTCATACAATTCTTTATAATCAATTGAAGGATGGTTTACTTTCTCAACTTTCGGGTGATTTTTCAAATAATCCACAACTTTTAGCGTGTTTTCAATATGCCTTTCCATTCTCAAAGAAAGGGTCTCTAACCCCTGCAAGAAAATAAAGGCATTAAAGGGTGAAAGGCACGCCCCCATATCCCTCAAAAGGGTAACCCTTGCTTTTATGATATAGGCAGCATTTCCCGCGATTTTAGTAAATACCGCCCCGTGATAGCTTGGGTCGGGCTCAGTCAAGCACGGGAACTTCCCTGATTTTTCCCAGTCAAAATTGCCGCTGTCCACAATAACCCCGCCGATGGAAGTTCCGTGGCCCCCGATAAATTTGGTGGCTGAATGTATCACAATGTCCGCGCCATATTCAAAGGGCCTCAAAAGATAGGGTGTGGCGAAAGTATTGTCAACCAAAAGGGGTATCCCGTGTTTATGGGCAATATCCGCCACTTTTTCAATATCTATAATGTTTGAATTTGGGTTTCCCAAACTTTCAATAAAAATAGCCTTGGTATTTTCCTTTATCGCCTTTTCGAAATTCCCCACATCTTCAGGGTCCACAAAAGTTGTGGTAATCCCAAAATCACGGAGTGTGTGATTGAATAAGTTATACGTTCCCCCGTAAATGGTGGAGGCTGATACTATATGGTCTCCTGCGTGGGCGATATTCTGAATGGCATATGTAGTGGCCGCGGACCCTGACGCAAGCGCCAGCGCGCCAACGCCGCCTTCCAAAGCCGCCATCCTCTTTTCAAAAATATCCGTCGTAGGATTCATAATCCTTGTGTAAATATTCCCTGCTTTTGACAAATCAAACCTTTCTTGTGCGTCAAGACAATTTTCAAACACATAGGAAGTTGTCTGATAAATCGGAACAGCCCTTGCGCCTGTGGCGCTGTCGGGCTCTTCCTGCCCCGCGTGCACCTGCAGTGTTTCAAATTTAAATTTTCTTTCATTCTTTTCAACGCTCACCACAATAACCTCCCCGTTTTGTCAATTTAATTAAACATATATGTTTAAACATATATGTTTAATACGTTTATATTATACTTAAAATTTCCATTTGTCAATATCTTTTTTGGATATTATATATAGGAATACTAGGAAAAATAAAAAACATTAAAAAATATTTGCACCATGCTAAAACAGTGCAAATAAAACTAACCAATTTTGAGCTTTAGTTTAAAAAAGAAAGCGCTTCCCTCATTTTCAATGCTGTTTACCCAAATCCTGCCGTTTAATTTTTTTGCGAAATTCTTTGCGATATAAAGCCCCAGGCCAAGGCCGCTGTATTTTTTAGTGAAGGACATATCCCCTTGGTAAAACCCGTCAAAAATCCTATCTAGGATATTACTCCCCATTCCAATCCCGCTGTCTTTCACCATAAAAAAAATCTCTGCTTCATCGCGGTTTACATCTTCCAAAAAAACAGAAAAATCAATAAACCCTTCATCCGTAAACTTTATGGCATTATCCAAAAGCTGACAGATTATCTCATGGATTTTCTTTTTATCCCCGACTAAAAATTTTGGAATATTTTCATCATAAGTAAAAACAAAAACCAGATTTTTTTCGTGGGCCCAAAATTCATAGGGCTTTATGGCATCAAAAACAAATTCCTTAAAATCAAATTTTTCATTTTGGACTTTTAATAAATTCACCTTTATTTTTGCATAATCCAACAGAGAATTTACAGTGTCCAAAAGGGTTTTTGCGCATTTTTTCGCGCAATTTAAATTATACCTTTGCTCCTCTTTTAAATCTTCCATTAAAGTTATATCCAAAAGCCCCATCAGCCCGTTTAGAGGTGTTCTTAACTCATGGTTTAAATTTGTCAAAATCATATGCTTTTCTTTTTCTTCCAAAGCCTTTTTGTGCACGCATAGCAAAATGTCATTTATAAAAATAATCTGCCCCTTAATGTAAAACTGGCTTTTGTCCTTTTTGATTGCCCATGACTCAAAAGTTTCAAAATCGGATTTTACCGAGGAAAAGTCAAAAAAAATTAAATCGGTTATTTTCAAATCATACAATTCTTTATCTTCATACCCATAACAATCCAGCGCCGAATAATTCGCGTCAATTATCCTGCCATATTTGTCAGAAATTATAATCATTTCTTCAATGTACTTATAAACCTTTTTGTATTTTTCTATAATTTCTAACCCCATGGTTTTATCTTTAAAAACAAACACTGCCCTGAATTTATCATATATGTCCAAATAAGATGATACACTAAGTCTGTAATGCTTTTTTAAATCTTTTACATAAACATCCCCGTCAAAAAAGATTTCCTCTTTTTTATTAATTGCCGCACAAATAATTTTTTCCTTTAAAACCGCCAAATCCACTCCAAAACAGTCCAGACTAAAAACTTCCACATTATAAAAGCCATCATATTTTGCCTTTTCGTTTAAATATAATACATTTAAATTTTCATCCAAAAAAAGAACCGCTGCGTCAAAAGAATCAAGGATTTTATCGGGAATAAAATTCCTTGATTTTTGATTGAGTTTATTAATAATCATAAATAACCTTTTTATAAAAAACACTTTAAAAAACCTAGGGCCTTTAAAAATACGTGCGGCTAACGGAAAAATCATTTGCTTTCCCCACATCCTTATATTAAAATGCGGCCCTTTTTTTATATGTACTTTATGGAATAAGGGATAGTTCTTTTAAAGCTTTTTGAATGCTTTCCAGACTGAACGGCTTTGTAATATATGCGTCATTGTTTGTTTTTATAAGCTCAAAAGAAACCTCGTCTTCACTAAGCGCGCTGTTAATGATTACCTTGCATTTTTTGTCTTCTTCCAAACCCATTTTTCTTTCGTATTCCCTTATCGTTTCAAGCGCTTTAAGCCCATCCACTTTCGGCATCATTATATCCAGGCTTATTAAATCATACGGGCGTTTTGATTCATGGGCCATAATAAAAGCTTGCACTGTCTCAATTCCATCCACAGTCACATCACATTCGCCAAAATTTGATAAATATTTGCATAAAACCTTCCTGCTCACATAATCATCTTCTGCAATTAATATTCTCATAGATATACACCCCTACCTACTACTATTCTAAGAGTATATTTTAATTAACTTTTCAGCCAATATCAACAAGAATATTAATTGCAAAAAAGCATTTGCCATTTATTAATTTGAATATTTATGGGAAAACCGGAAAATAAGAATTAAAACAAATTGAGAAAAAGCAATGACTGACCCCACATTAAATTCAATAAAAAAGGCACAAAACATACCGCCACCGCTTCTTTATTGGCATTAGATAGTGAACACTCACTCACTTTTATATCGTATTATATATTTTTAATATGCAAATGTCAATATATACTCTATTATGTATTATTAAAATTTTGTATCATTTTACTAAAAAATTGATTGCCCTTTTATTTTTTTAATGCCCATGAACACAGTTTCTATAAAAAAACAAAAAGAAGAAACGGGCCGTTTTTTTGGGAGCATATTTCCGGCCCGTTTCCCCGCCACATTAAAGATTATATTAAGTTTTTAAGAAAACACTAAATTTTTAGTATTTTCCAAACTCACCACTGGAATGCAAGTCTATAACCGGAACTTTTTCCTCTTTTGATTCAGCTTTTTTTTCTTCAATATTCACACTATTTTTAAGCTTAAACCTTGAAACCTGGGTTCTCAACAGCTCAGCCTGCGCAAGCAATTCTTCGCTTGCAGCCGCGCTTTCTTCGCTTGTCGCGGAATTTGTCTGAACAACTTCGCTGACTTGCGCAATGCCGGTATTGATTTGGCTCACAGCCTGAGCCTGTTCATTTGAAGCCTCGGCAATGCTGTTAACAATTGTAGCCGCTTCAGCAACAGCGTCAACAATCTTATTTAAAGCGTCAGCGGTTTCATTGGCAATTTTAGTCCCGTCATTAATCTTTTTAATTGAGCCTTCGATTAAATCCGTTGTTTCTTTAGCCGCGTCCGCGCTTCGCGCCGCAAGATTCCTAACCTCATCCGCAACAACCGCAAAGCCCTTGCCCTGCTGGCCTGCCCTTGCTGCTTCCACCGCTGCGTTTAGCGCTAAAATATTGGTTTGGAACGCAATGTCGTCTATAACTTTAATAATCTTTGAAATGTTGCTGGATGAATCATTGATTTCCATCATTGCGTTTAGCATTTCTTTCATTTGGTTATTACCCAATTGGGCATATTCTTTTGCGGTAGTTGCAAGTTCTTTTGCCATATTTGCGTTTTTAGCGTTTTCCTTGGTCTGGGTTGACACTTCTTCCAATGAAGTGGTCAATTCCTCAATGGATGAAGCCTGCTCCGTAGCCCCTTGTGATAATTGTACTGAAGAATCTGAAACCTGTTTTGCCGCCTGCGCCACTTGTGCCGCTGAAGTGTTAATGCTTGAAAGCACTTCATTATTGGTCTTAACAAGTTCGGCCAATTTCATGTTTAAAAAGTCTTTCGGTCCCCTGATATCAATTTCAACCGTCATATCGCCATCAGCAATCTTTTCCACTACTTCTGCCTGTTTTCTGATATTCTCAATCACATCGCTAAAGGCCTGCATAAGCGTGCCCACTTCATCCTTGGTTGTGGCTTCAACTTTAACATCAATATCCCCCGTCGCAAGCTTTTTGGACACCTCAACCAAGTTGGTAATGGGTCTTGAAATTGTGGATGAAATAAATGCCCCTAAAGCAATAGCTATAATTATAGCTAAAACTATAACCACACTCATTACAAGTATGCTGTTTCTCGCAATCGCCTCGTTGCTTTCTTCGCGCTTTAACCCATCTTCTACGTTAAATTTAAACAATTCGTCAATACAATCCTGCATTTCATCAATTAAACTTCTGTTGGATAAATAATATTCAATACCGCCTTCAACATTTCCGCTGTCAATCAAGCTTATTGCCTTTAAAACAACCTGCTCAAATCTTTCCCACACGCTTTTTAGGTTATCATAAATTGCTTGTTCTTCTTCATTTACCATTGTATCTTGATATTTTTCCAAATACTCGTTGACTAAATTAATGTAGTTATTTGCCTTTGCTATATAATTGTCAATTTTTTCAGCGGTCACATCAGTATTTGTGTTTAAAAGATTGACCCTTATGCGCTGGAAATATGTAGACACATTCCCAATATAGTCAAGCCCTAAAGTGTTGCTTTCATATAATTCCGTGTCAGCGTTATCCAGCCGGGTGATATTATAAAACCCAACTACCCCGACAATTGCCGAAATCATGGCTAAAATAAGATAAGATATAATGAGCTTCCTTGAAATTTTCATATTATAAAACCACTGCATACATTTCCCTCCGCTAAAAATTCATACTCAATACTTCCAAATCATTCTGTAACAGCTTGTCGCAGTCAATTAAAAGCTTCACACCCGTAGAAGTCTTCCCAATTCCCATCAAATAATTTTGTGAAAATCCTTCTGGAATTGACGAAATGTCCTCGTCGTTAATGGACAAAACTTCGCTGACACTGTCCACAATCAGCCCCACCAAGTGCGAACTGGTTTCAATGACTATAATGCAGGTCCTGTCGTCATACTCCTTAAAATCCTGCCCAATCCTTAGCCTCACATCCAAAACAGGTATAACCAAACCCCTTAAGTTTATAATGCCTTTAAAGTAGTCAGGGACTTTCGGCACGTTTGTGATTTTTTGTATCCCGATAATCTCCTTGACAAATTTAATTGCTATGCCATATTCTTCCTCCCCCAACCTAAAAGTGAGATACTTTCCTTTAAGGGTTTCCACCTCCGAAAGATCAACTAACAAAGCCTCATCCATAGAACTATTCCTTTCTTTTTAAAAATTTAATTAAAAAAACGAATAGCAAAAAACACGGGTTAAAAAACATGGGAAATTGAGAAATTTAATAAAGACTAAAACTAAAAGATTAAAAACACAATGAAATAACCGATGGAAGAAGTAATGACGGATACTAAAAAATAAAACTATGACAGCTAATAGAAGCTTTTCATATGATCATATGGGATAAGAATTGGAGGAGAATATCCGCCATTACTTCTATTGGCTAACTGGTTAGTGAATATTCACTCACCTGTTAACTGTATTATATATTGACATATAAAACTTGTCAATATACGTTGTAGCTAATAATATGCGATTTATTAAATACTAACAAAATTTTCCGCCACCCTTTTGCAAATATATACAATTATCTACATATTATTTCAAATTTTTTACAGATAAATAGATAAAATTTGATAAAAAACTTAAATTATGGATTGCCCTCTTGCCTGTTTGTCCCCCATCAACATTTTTTGAGCACCTGTTGTTTAAAACCCCCTATTACTTACCCATGCCGCAATATGCGTAAGTATTAGCCCCTCCCCCTAAAAAAACATTCCCCACACATTTTACTTTACCTGTATTTTCATATTGCCATCCGTTTTGCTAACCGCCATACTTTTATTACTTGCCACTTCTTCCGCCTGTGGAGAAATGTTCTTTTAGTTCATTTAGTGTCAGCAAAATCCCGCCTTGTTTGCCACATAACCATCTTAAACGGTGATTTCCATCTTTATTAAATCACATTATCAGGTAAAATACCGCCCCTAAAAGAGCGGCATATAATATGTGGCCTTATTCTTTCAGCAAGGGTAGTATGTGCCCGATGTAGTAACCGTATGGAATATAAGATGCATCATCAAATATTTTGTAAGTGTTATCGTCAAGAACAAATATATTATCATTTCCCTTAGTTCACACCCAATCCATTTGCGCTTAAACGGCCAAAATTATTGTTTTTAGTTTTTTGCCAATTCCATATATTTTAATTTGTCAATATTAATTACTTCCAATTCACTGCTAACTATATTGTATGTTCATCTATTTGGGTTGTGATTAAAATGGTTTCGTATTGAAAATCCACATCAACTCCTACAGATTTCCCCATATCACGGAGTTTAAAGCAGCTGTAACCGTTTGTGTTATATCCTTCAATGTCTGCCTTTTGCCAATTTGCCATTATACCATAAAGATTGCGCAATATATTGTCAACCAAAGTACAATTTTACCGCCAAGTTATTCTTCCATACTGTTTTTAATTTAAGCCGCCCTTTTTTAATCCTGATTTAACAAACACCCTATGCCCGGCACAAATGCACATTTTTAACGCCTTCACAAAGTCACAAAACAGTTTTCGTATAAAACCGCAAAAAAAGAGAGAGTGGGGTTCACTCTCTCTTTTATTAAGTATACCTACCCGGCAACTACCTATCTTCCCAGGCGGTCGCCCGCCAAGTATTTTCGGCACCATGGAGCTTAACTTCCGTGTT
>Ga0134105_1000249_pt1 | contig 64429 bp, 51 predicted proteins | sample 16_3_2metaG_FD_94457 | JGI IMG/M metagenome (GOLD analysis project Ga0134105, IMG submission 94457) | Switchgrass degrading microbial communities from high solid loading bioreactors in New Hampshire, USA - 16_60_3.3_214_A3 metaG | ecosystem: Engineered > Bioreactor > Semi-continuous > Anaerobic... | reverse complement strand
TATCAGCCTGGCTCCATAGTTTTTTGCTATCAGATCTGTCATATTGCCGCTGACTATGGTTTTGATCAAGGCAGCATTTTCAGGCAATTTACCCTTTGCAGCCCTTTGTGAAAATTCATATTCTGCAATCAAGGCTCCGGTCATATTGCCGTTAAAGAGAACGTAGTTGCCTTTATCATCCTTAACCATTATACCCAATCGATCTGCATCCGGATCGGTAGCCAGTATCAGGTCTGCTTCCACCCTTTTCGCAAGCTCAATAGCCAGTGCAAAGGCCTTGGGATCCTCCGGATTGGGATAGCCGACGGTTGAAAAATTTGAATCAGGCTGCTCCTGCTCAGGAACCACATATACATTTTCAAATCCAAGTTCATTAAGAATCCTTCTGGCAAGCACATTTCCGGTTCCATGCAGGGGAGTATAAACAATCCTGAGCCTTTTTCCATCAGCTGAAACAGGATTTAACACAAGCTTTTTAAGCTCGGCTATATATTTATCGTCTATCTCCTGTCCTATGATTGTTAACAGGCCCATTTCCTGAGCAGCCTCCTTACTGATGGTTTTGGCTGCAGAAAAATCACTTATAGAATTAACCTCTTTAATAATTTCTTCATCCCTCGGATGGGTTACCTGGGCTCCATCCTCCCAATATACCTTATATCCGTTGTATTCCGGAGGATTATGGCTGGCTGTAATAACAATTCCTGCAATGCAGCCAAGCTCCCTTACGGCAAAGGATAGTTCAGGTGTAGGCCGCAGTGACTCAAACAAATAGGCATGTATTCCGTTTGCAGCCAGACACAGGGCGGAGTCAAGCGCAAACTCCTTCGAATATCTTCTTGAATCGTAAGCAATAGCACAGCCCTTTTTCTCACCTGCATGCCTCTTTATGATATTTGCAAGTCCCTGTGTTGCCCTTCTGACGGTGTAGATGTTCATCCTGTTTACACCGGCACCCAGTATACCCCTTAAGCCTCCTGTGCCAAACTCAAGATCCTTAAAGAATCTCTCCTTAATCTCATCATCATTATCCTTAATAGCGGCCAATTCCGCTTTGGTTGCTTCATCAAAGTATGGATTTGACAACCATTCCTCATACTTTTTTATATACTCCATGCTCAAAATATCATCCCTTCCCATCAAAACATAATTCAGCGGTTCATAAGCAATCAATTTTCCTGAGACTCTCAAGATGCCTGCGCCAGGCATCAGCCATTAGCCGGCGTCTCAGCTATTATTCCATACCACAGGCTCTTTTGCACTATATAAAATAATACATTTCTTTATCCTCAAAATCAACCATTCTTTAGCAGCCTGTTAAAAATTAAAATAAATTAATCTTTATTCACAAACAGTTTTTCTCTGTTGAGGCTATGATGCAAAAACAGGAGACTATATCAATCCTGAAATATAGTCTCCTGCTAAATTATATTTAATTTGACTTTATGGCTGTCTATTATCAGTTGACTGATCAAACTCCGTCGCTGTAGTCATCCTCAACTATTCCCTTGAGGTTAAATTCAGCTTCGGTCCAGTCACCGTCATTATGGGCGTTTTCACCTAAGCCAACATGGGCATCGTCTACTCCGGGTATAGCATCCTCCCGTCCGAGATCGTCATCCTCCTTGGAGTATTTATCCTCATCGTAGACTACCTCAGCAATTCCATCCTCTACACCTGAATCTTCCTCATCAGATGCATAGTCTCCCTCATTAAAGCTGTCCTCTGAATAGGTGAAGCTGTTATATTCATCGGCATAATCGATATCTCCGTCCAGCTCCTCGGAAAGCATGATCTCATCCGGTGTATCAGTATCAAGCTTAACGGAACGATATTTCTTCATGCCTGTACCTGCAGGTATCAGCTTACCGATAATAACATTTTCCTTAAGACCGATAAGCGGATCTACCTTACCCTTTATAGCAGCTTCGGTCAGTACCTTTGTTGTCTCCTGGAAGGAAGCAGCCGACAGGAAGGAGTTGGTGGCAAGGGATGCCTTGGTTATTCCCAGCATTACCTGCTTGCCCTCTGCAGGCTCTAAGCCCTGTTCAAGCATATTCCTGTTCTCTTCTTCAAATTCCTGAAGATCCACGAGTGTTCCCGGAAGGAAACGAGTATCACCGTTAGATTCGATACGTACCTTCTTAAGCATCTGACGAACGATAACCTCTATATGCTTATCGTTAATTTCAACACCCTGCAGGCGATATACTCTCTGAACCTCCTGTATCATATAATCCTGAACAGCTCTTATGCCTTTAATCTTCAGGATATCATGCGGGTTAACGCTACCTTCTGTCAGCTCATCGCCGGCTTGTATTACATCACCTTCGCTAACCTTGATTCTGGAACCGTAAGGAATCAGATATGTCTTTGATTCCATAGTCTCGTTGTTGGTTACAATAACCTCACGCTTCTTCTTGGTATCCTTAATGCTTACTACGCCGCCAAACTCGGCTATAATAGCAAGACCCTTAGGCTTTCTTGCCTCAAAAAGCTCTTCAACACGAGGAAGACCCTGGGTGATATCATCTCCCGCAACACCACCGGTATGGAAGGTACGCATTGTAAGCTGTGTACCAGGCTCACCGATGGACTGGGCAGCAATAATACCAACAGCCTCACCAACCTGAACCGCTTCACCTGTTGCCATATTGGCACCGTAGCATTTAGCGCATACACCGATACGGGACTTACAGGTAAGTACTGTACGAATCTTTACCTTTTCATGTCCTGCTTCAATTATTCTGGCCGCGCGCTTTGGTGTAATCATATGGTTGGCTTTAACTATGATATTGCCCTCATTATCTAATACATCCTCGCAGGCAAATCTGCCTGTAATTCTTTCTTCAAGGCTTTCAATAACTTCCTTGCCGTCCGTGAAGGCCTTAACCCACATTCCCGGAATCTCGTCAGCACCCTCGGCACAGTCGGCCTCACGAATAATCAGATCCTGGGCTACATCAACCAGACGACGGGTGAGGTAACCGGAGTCTGCTGTACGAAGAGCTGTATCCGACAGACCCTTACGGGCTCCATGCGCTGAAATGAAGTATTCCAGAACGTCCAGACCCTCACGCAGGTTAGACTTGATAGGCAGCTCGATTGTACGGCCTGATGTATCAGCCATCAAACCACGCATACCGGCCAGCTGCTTAATCTGCTTATCGGAACCACGGGCACCTGAGTCGGACATCATCTTAATACTGTTAAATCTGTCAAGACCGTTAAGCAAAGAATCGGTAAGGATTTTGTCTGCTTCCTTCCATGTCTCAATAACAGTATTATATCTTTCCTCTTCAGTCATTCTGCCTCGTCTGTATTCCTTCTGGATTCTTTCGATTGTAGCTTCAGCTTCAGCTAAAATCTGCTTCTTTTCCTCAGGAACCTTCATATCCGATATAGAAACAGTCATGGCAGCCTGGGTCGCATATTTATAACCAAGAGCTTTTATAGCGTCTAGTATCTCGGCAGTCTTGGTTGCTCCATGAATGTTAATGCATTTTTCAAGTATAGGCTTTAATTGCTTCTTACCAACAAGGAAGTCAACCTCAAGCTTTAAGAAGTTTTCATCCTTGCTGCGATCTACAAAACCAAGATCCTGCGGTATTATTTCATTAAATATGAAACGTCCGAGAGTGGATTCAATGGTTCTGTATTCCAGCTTACCATCCTTGTTAATGCCTGATCTTCTTACCTTAATATATTCATGAAGTGTTATTGATTTATTTTCATAGGCCAAAATAGCCTCATTTATATTTTTAAAGTAATGAACTACACCGTTTTCATTCGGTTTATCGATGGTCAGGTAATAGATACCCAAAACCATATCCTGTGACGGAACTGTAACAGGAGCGCCATCGGAAGGCTTCAGCAGGTTGTTGGGAGACAGCAAAAGGAATCTGCATTCTGCCTGGGCTTCAACACTCAGGGGCAGATGCACAGCCATCTGGTCACCGTCGAAGTCGGCGTTATAAGCTGTACATACCAGAGGATGCAGCTTTATTGCCTTACCTTCAACAAGCACCGGCTCAAATGCCTGGATACCGAGTCTGTGCAGTGTTGGTGCACGGTTCAGCATCACAGGATGCTCCCTGATAACCTCCTCAAGTACATCCCATACTTCCGGTTGAAGTCTCTCAACCATCTTCTTGGCTGATTTTATATTGTGAGCTGTGCCTCTGGCAACCAGCTCCTTCATAACGAAGGGCTTGAAGAGCTCTATAGCCATTTCCTTTGGCAGACCGCATTGATACAGCTTGAGTTCAGGACCTACAACGATAACGGAACGGCCTGAGTAGTCAACACGCTTACCAAGCAGATTTTGACGGAAACGGCCTTGCTTACCCTTAAGCATGTCAGAAAGGGATTTAAGGGCACGGTTACCGGGACCGGTTACCGGTCTTCCTCTTCTGCCATTATCAATAAGGGCATCCACCGCCTCCTGAAGCATTCTCTTCTCATTGCGGACGATGATGTCAGGAGCTCCCAGCTCCAAAAGTCTCTTTAAACGATTATTACGGTTAATAATTCTTCTGTACAAATCATTCATGTCGGAGGTAGCAAAGCGACCGCCATCCAATTGTACCATAGGACGCAAATCCGGAGGAATAACCGGTATTACGGTTAAAATCATCCACTCCGGTCTGTTGCCGGATTCACGGAAGGCCTCAATTACCTCAAGGCGCTTGATTATTCTGGCCCGCTTCTGGCCTGTGGAATCCTTCAGAGCTTTCTTTAATTCTCTGGATTCCTTTTCAAGATCAATTGCCTTCAAAAGCTCCTGGATAGCCTCCGCTCCCATGCCGACACGGAAGCTGCCCTCTCCGTATTTTTCAATTGCTTCCTGCTTTTCCTTTTCATTTAATATCTGCTTATACTGCAGGTCGGTATTGCCCTTATCCAATACTATATAAGCAGCAAAATACAATACCTTTTCCAAGGCTCTGGGGGACAGATCCAGTATAAGTCCCATGCGGCTTGGTATTCCTTTGAAATACCAGATATGGGATACGGGTGCAGCCAGCTCAATATGACCCATTCTTTCACGACGAACACTGGCCTTGGTTACCTCTACACCGCATCTGTCGCACACAACACCCTTATACCTTATCTTTTTATACTTACCGCAGTGGCATTCCCAGTCCTTGCTTGGACCAAATATCCTTTCACAGAAAAGGCCATCCTTTTCCGGCTTAAGGGTTCTATAATTTATAGTTTCAGGTTTTTTAACCTCGCCTTTGGACCATTCTCTGATTTTCTCAGGTGAAGCTAAACCAATTTTTATTGCATCATAGGTTATCTCATTGCTCATTAATTCAGACATCCCTTTGGCTCTCCCTTCGATATTCATAATTACAGACTTCGGTCTGTATTTTTACAGACATTTGCTCTGTAATTTCTGACATTCTGCCCTGCCTGCCATGATTATTATTTATGGTTTGGCTCGGATTTATCAGAAGTCGTCATCATCTGCATCATCGAACATATCATCCTCCAACAGCAGATCCTCCGGCTCATCCAAATCATCCGCATCATCTGATTCTTCCTCATAGATATCGAATACATCAGCTTCAATCTCATCCACGCTGCCACGACTGAAACCGGCTTCCTCATAGCCCTCGTCATATCTGAAGCTGTTGTCACCTTCAATTAATGAAGTAAGATCAGAATCGCCGTAGTCCACACTTTCAGTCATCTTAATCTCCTGACCGTTTTCGTCAAGAACAGTTACATCCAGCGCCAGCGACTGAAGCTCCTTGAGCAATACCTTGAAGGATTCAGGAATTCCGGGCTCGGAAATGTTTTCACCTTTGATGATGGCCTCATAGGTCTTTACACGTCCTGTTACATCATCGGATTTAACTGTCAGGATCTCCTGCAGGATATATGCAGCACCATAAGCCTCAAGAGCCCAAACCTCCATTTCACCGAATCTCTGACCACCGAATTGAGCTTTACCGCCTAAAGGCTGCTGGGTTACCAATGAATAAGGACCTGTTGAACGGGCATGGATCTTGTCATCAACCAGATGATGGAGCTTCAGATAATGCATGAAGCCGACTGTTACGGGATTATCAAAGTATTCGCCGGTTCTGCCGTCCCTCAGCAGGATCTTTCCATCCCGGTTAATCTGAACCCCTTTCCATTCTTCCTTATTTTCCTGATGAGTCATCAGGTATTCCAGAAGCTCCGGATCAATTTTATCTTTATATTTTAATTCAAATTCATCCCACTCAAGATTTGCATAATCATTAGCCATCTCCAGGGTGTCCATAATGTCTTCTTCATTTGCGCCATCGAATACCGGTGATGCTATATTTATGCCAAGAACCTTGGCAGCCAGTGACAAGTGTATTTCAAGTACCTGACCTATATTCATACGGGAAGGAACGCCAAGAGGATTCAAAACGATATCAAGCGGTCTTCCATTTGGAAGGAAAGGCATATCCTCTACCGGCAATACACGGGATACAACACCCTTGTTACCATGGCGGCCCGCCATCTTGTCACCGACCTGGATTTTTCTCTTCTGTGCAATATATACTCTAACTGTTTCATTTACACCAGGTGAAAGCTCATCACCGTTTTCCCTGGTGAATACCTTGGCATCAACTACGATACCGTATTCTCCATGAGGAACACGAAGTGACGTATCTCTTACCTCACGTGCCTTTTCACCAAAGATTGCCCGAAGGAGTCTTTCTTCTGCCGTCAGCTCGGTTTCTCCCTTAGGTGTAACCTTGCCCACCAGGATATCTCCGGCTCGAACCTCGGCGCCAATACGGATAATACCCCGCTCGTCGAGATCCTTTAATGCCTCTTCACCGACACCGGGTACATCTCTTGTTATTTCCTCGGGACCAAGCTTGGTGTCCCTGGCCTCTGCTTCATATTCTTCTATATGAATGGAAGTATAAATATCCTCCTGTACAAGACGCTCACTGATCAATACAGCGTCCTCATAATTGTATCCTTCCCATGTCATAAAGCCAATCAACGGGTTCTTGCCGAGAGCCAGCTCACCGTTGCTGGTGGAAGGGCCGTCTGCGATAACCTGGCCTGCTTTAATCCTTTCACCCTTTGATACTATAGGCCTCTGGTTGATACAGGTTCCCTGATTGCTCTTTGAAAACTTAATAAGGCGATAGGTGCTCTTTGAATTGTCATCATTTCTTATAACAATTTCTTTAGCTGTTACCCTTTCAACCACGCCATCCTTTTTAGCCAGTACGCATACTCCTGAGTCAATAGCCGCCTTTGCTTCAATACCTGTTCCAACTGCCGGAGCCTCCGTTATCAACAAAGGCACGGCCTGACGCTGCATGTTGGCACCCATGAGGGCACGGTTTGCATCGTCATTTTCAAGGAACGGAATTAAAGCAGTAGCAACCGAGAATACCATCTTAGGCGAAACATCCATGAAGTCAATCTTATGCTTCTCATACTGGCTTGTCTCGTCCTTATAGCGGCCTGAAACCGTATTATTTATAAAATATCCGTTTTCATCAAGCTCCTCGTTAGCCTGTGCAACTACGTACTTATCCTCTTCATCCGCGGTCATATATACTACCTCATCGGTTACTCTTGGATTCATAGGATCAGACTTGTCACACACACGATAAGGAGCCTCTATAAAGCCATATTCATTAATTCTTGCATAGGTAGCAAGAGAGTTGATCAAACCGATGTTGGGACCTTCAGGTGTTTCTATCGGACACATTCTTCCATAATGGGAATAATGAACGTCACGCACCTCAAAGCCTGCACGATCACGTGACAAGCCACCAGGTCCAAGGGCGGAAAGACGCCTCTTGTGAGTCAATTCACCCAAAGGATTATGCTGATCCATAAACTGCGACAGCTGGGAGCTTCCGAAGAATTCCTTTACAGCGGCAGTTACCGGCTTGATATTAATCAGGGACTGAGGGCTGATACCCTCCTGATCCTGGGTTGTCATTCTCTCTCTGACAACACGCTCCATTCTGGAAAGACCTATCCGGTACTGATTCTGCAAAAGCTCACCAACAGCCCTGATTCTTCTGTTACCCAGATGATCGATATCATCATCGTTGCCTATGCCATATTCCAAATGAATATTATAGTTAATGGAAGCAATAATATCCTCCTTGGTAATATGCTTCGGTACCAATTCATTGATATTTTTCCTTAATGCTTCCTTAATATCTTCGATATTGGAATTCTCAGCAAGGATCTTCTTAAGAACAGGATAATAAACCAGCTCCGAGATTCCAACTTCCTTACCATCTATATCAACATAATATGACAGATCAACCATCATATTGGATATTACCTTGACATTGCGGTCCTCCGCTTGTACAACAACAGCATATACTGCCGCATTCTGAATCTGTCTTGCCAGTTCATCTGTAACCCTTGTTCCTGCCTTGGCCAGCAATTCGCCGGTGCTTGTATCAACAACATCCTCAGCAAGGACAAAGCCAACGATTCTGTTGCGGAAATGCAGTTTCTTATTGAACTTATATCTTCCCACCTTGGCAAGATCATATCTGCGGGCATCAAAAAACATGCTATGAAGAAGTGATTCGGCATTCTCTACCGCTAAAGGCTCACCGGGACGAAGCTTCTTGTATAATTCAAGAAGACCATCCTGATAGCTGCCCTGCGGATCCTTTGATGTGCTTGGATCTTTTGCCAGACTTGCAAGGATCTTCGGCTCCTCACCAAAAAGCTGCTTGATTTCTTCATTGGTACCGATTCCCAAAGCCCTGATAAAGGTTGTAATCGGAACCTTTCTGTTACGATCTACACGCACATAAAACACATCGTTGGAATCTGTTTCATATTCCAACCATGCGCCTCTGTTAGGAATTACGGTAGCTGAAAATAGCTTCTTACCGATTTTGTCGTGATCAATTGCATAATATATACCGGGTGAACGAACTAACTGGCTTACGATAACTCTTTCTGCACCATTGATAATAAAGGTTCCTGTTTCGGTCATTAACGGCAAATCGCCCATGAAAATATCATGTTCATTGATTTCGCCATTTTCCTTATTGTGAAGCCTTACCTTTACCTTCAAAGGTGCCGCATAGGTAGCATCTCTCTCTTTGCACTCTTCGATAGTATATTTGATGTCGTCTTCACACAATACATAATCAACAAACTCCAGACTAAGATGTCCGCCGTAGTCTTCAATCGGAGAAATGTCATCAAAGACTTCCCTAAGCCCTTCTTCAAGGAACCATTTGTAGGAATCCTTCTGAACTTCAATAAGATTGGGCATCTCAAGGACTTCTTTCTGTCTGGAGAAACTCATTCTAACGCTGTTGCCTGACTTAACCGGATGCATTCTGTTTTTGTCCATTGACGTTCTCACCCCTTGATTTTAATAGGTTCTTTCAAATTGCCAGCTGATACTTAACACAGCTGATTACTTAGTAAACAGAAAGCAAGCAGCATATCCTTCACAAGCCATCAGTGGCATATGCAAATGAATTAAACCATAAGATTGAGCTTTATAAAGCTCACCTGGCATGCTTACCAAGCCTTGCTTCTTATCAAACTTTGATAAATAATAGATAATATAAGGTATAAGAAGCAAATTCCCAAAAAGCATACTGCAGCCTTTGCAATCTCCAAAAGATTGCATAGCAAGCCCAGCTTGAATTGCAGACCTAATGTCAGACAATACAAGCATAAAGAGCAGTCCGACCTCTTACGTTTAATGCATCTGCCATAAAAAAATTACTTTGCAATTTTCAATATATATGCTATAATATTGCTAATTAGGCACATATCACCACAATAGTGCACATTTCATACTAGCACACTTTTTTGCAACTGTCAACGATAATTTATTTAATTTATTGAATTTATACAGACAAATTTATACAATTTAAAGAAAAATATACAAAACAGGTCGTACAGAAATAAGTACGACCTGTTTTGTATAGCTCATTTGCTAATCAAATGAGCCAGCGCCTTTCAGGCGCTGTTTTTCTTTAACGAGCAAATCGTGTAAACGATTTGTGAGTTTCCTTTTTTCTTTAACTCACGAATTACGACTCTACTATTGTCATATGCGTATGCTATAACTCGCCATATTTTCATAAAAGCACTCCATTTAACCTCGATAATATTTTATGATCCGCTTTACTCGTCCCTGTCATCTCTTAAATAAACAACAGTAGACTTACCGCCATCAATATCATTCCTGAAACCGTACCATAGATGGCCAGATGGTGTTCTCCATATTCTCTCGCTGAAGGAAGAAGCTCATCCAGTGAAATATAAACCATGATACCGGCCACCATTCCAAAGATAACTCCCATCACAGTGTCATTTAAAATAGGCATAAGAATAAGATATCCCACCAGTGCGCCTACCGGCTCGGACAAACCCGACAGGAAGGAATACAAAAACGCCTTCTTCCTGCTCCCTGTTGCATAATAGATCGGTACCGATACTGCAATACCCTCAGGAATATTGTGCAGGGCAATTGCCACAGCTATCGGTATCGCAATTGTAGGCTTCTGGAGCGCTGAAATAAAGGTGGCCAATCCCTCCGGAAAGTTATGGACAGCGATAGCCAAAGCGGTAAAAACACCCATACGCAGCAGCTTGTTGCCTGCCTTTGCCTTCTCATGTCTAATCCTGATGTCATTATGGTGGCTCTCCTCAGGATTTTCATCATTGATCTCTTCAATTGAATGCATTTCATGGGGGTTTTCACCACTTGGTATTAGCTTGTCAATCAATGCAATCAAAAACATCCCTCCAAAGAAGGATAAAACCGTGATCCATGACCCTGCCTTTAAGCCCAGCTCTGCCACAAGGCTATCCTTGGCCTTGAAAAATATCTCTATCATAGAAATATAAATCATAACACCTGCTGAAAAACCAAGACTCAGGGAAAGAAACTTAGTGTTGCTCTTTTTCGTAAAGAAAGCCAGTGCACTTCCGATACCGGTACTTAAACCGGCAAACAATGTTAAAAGAAATGCAATAAGTACATTGTTCATCCAACACACCTCCTAATCTGTTTAGTATCTATCTGATAGCAGCCTTTGCTTATCTATCCCTCTTAATTGTAACAGTAAAATAAAAAAAGTCCAGCAAAGCTTTGAACTTTCCATAACAAAGACAGCCACAATCCCGGATGCGACAGAGATTGTGGCTATCTTTGACAATATATCAAATTGGAGGATCACATTAGCTAAAACAATTAATGATGGTGCGTTACCTCTTCCTGAAATATTCCCTTACAAGGAATTTCATCAGCTTGCTTGGCTCTTCTTTAACAAATTCAACCTTATCTGCAAACAGCATACCATATGGTGCCTCAGGTGTGCAAGGCTCCCATTTCGGCATATCCTCTCCCGTTGAATCCTTTCCGTTCGGATCTCCGTTGCGGATGAAATTGCACCAGTAGTTACACATGATACGGGCAAGATCATAATGCTTTCCGACAAACGGCCTCCAGCATTTTGCCAGAGTCTCAAAGAAGAACCACAAATCCACCGAATGGAAGGTACCGGGATTATCCCAGCCGGGTATCTCCGCATCAAAATTATAATAGTAGATGGGAAGGTTTGCACCTGTGTCAGCATTAGCCTGAACTGCAAGTCGTATAGCATATTCTATGCCTCTGACTGAAGCATTTTTAATAACCTCTTCAAAAGGTGCGCTATCGGCCTTAACCAGCTCCAAATATTCATCGGCAGCATCGCCGAACAATTGATGTGCAAGCTCCTTCAGCTCTTCTATAGTCTTTACTTGAGGAACTGCATAGAACTCGTCGGAGGTATGTCCAAGCATTACAGGCACCTGCAGCTTCTTATTCTTAAGGAAGAGCTCGTAGGAATTTCCTACGCAGAACCTGTCATCTATAACAGTTCCCCAGAAGCCACGATATTCAACAGCTTTGTCGCGTATGTAGAATGCATCCAGCTTACGGGCCTCTTCAAGAGATTTTACACCAAGAAAATTAAAGAATTTAATACCCTCCTGCTCAGCCTCCGCCAGACTCTGTCTTGCACCAGGTACACGACCAAACGGGTAGAGACTTGTTATCATCGCACTCTCTATTATCGCTCTTTTACAGAAGCCTTCGTTCTGAGGAGATGTTAGCTGGGCCAGCACACTGCCGCCACCGGCCGACTGTCCGCCGATTGTTATATTTTCGGGATCTCCTCCAAAGGCTGCAATATTGCGTCTTACCCAATTGGTTGCAAACTGCTGATCCAGATGACCAAAGTTTGCAGGAGCATCGGGTGATTCAGCAGAAATCTCCGGATGACACAGGAAGCCGAATACATTCAGACGGTAGTTTACAGTTACTACTACAATGCCCCTGCGGGCAATACGCTCACCGTCAAATTCCATCTCCGAAGGATGACCAACCTGCAAGCCTCCGCCAAAATACCATACATAAACAGGAAGCTTTTCATCCGGACTTACAGCGGGAGTCCATATGTTAAGATACAGACAATCCTCGCTCATCTCTATGTCAGGATCGATAGTCCACTCTCTGGTGTAAACATTATTTACATCAATAACCGGCTTTGCCTGCATTGAGATTGGCTTGTAATCATAAGCCTCAAGAACTCCTTCCCAGTCCTTTGCAGGCTGTGGCGCTTTCCAGCGAAGCTCACCAACAGGAGGTGCTGCAAAAGGAATACCCTTAAAGCTTGTTATTCTCGGATCTGCTGCCGGTAATCCCTTTACATAACCATTTTCTGTTTTTGCAACTCTAATGCTTAGCATGTATAATTCCCTCCATTATATAGTTTAATATTTCCGGACTGATTATAATATCTGCCGAAAAATTCGTCCTTCTGCCTGACATCCCCTTTTAACATCATGTAAATCCTTATCAACCCTTATCCAGCATTAAGCTTACGCTGTCTGGCTCCGGCTCTGACTGGCATCTGCCAAAGGCCAGTTTTAAGAAGTTATATGCCCCATTGTTCCATACATTAAAATCATGTCCTGCATCCTTGATAAGTACTTTATAGAAATTGTCAATATAGCCTTGTGCAGCTTCAGCAAGACCATTAACAGCCTTTTCATACCCCATCTGATAAGCTATGCCGTCTGCTGTGCCACAGGTCATATACAGCAGCTGAATTCGCTGTTTTTTGGCTGCAATGTCCGCTCCAAGAATGCTTCCGTCACTTGATGTGGGTGCATTGGAATAAGCTCCCACATAAGCAAACAGATCCTCCATACCAGGAGTACGAACCGTATTACCCAGTCCGTTTCTCCATCCGCCATCATTGCCATTTATGTATTTGACATGATCGCATCTGTAACCGCCAAAGGTCAGGTTCAGGGACTGCATTCCCCCCATTGACAGGCCTGAAATCGCCCGGTGCATACGGTTGTATGCGATATCCTCGGGGGCCGTCCTGCGGATGTCGGCATATGTATTATAGTTTGATTCTATGAAAGGTATCAGATCATATCTTAACTCATAGTCAAAGTAATAAAAGCCCAACAAATTGGTTCCTTCAGAATTAAAGGATGTGTCAGTCCAGTCATGGGCGCTTCTGCCCTCCGGAATAACAACTATCAAAGGCTCTATTTCGCCATTGGCAATAAGATTGTCAAAGATATTGCAGATTACAAAATTGTCGTCCTCTCTTCCGCTTCCATAAAGCCATTCGAAGCGGTTACCTCCAACACCATGCAAAAGATACATTACATCATATTTTTTACTCTTGTCGTTCTCATCATAGCCTGCAGGCAAATAAACATAACAGAACTTGCCTATCGCATTACCCTTAACCGTTTCCCTGCCGGCTTCTTCAGGGCTGATATTCTGGTTGGTAACCAGCTTGCGGTCTGAATTTATATAATTATGTACCTCATAAATTACCTCACAAAGCTTTCCCCGATACTGCTCCGGCGCCGCCTTCTTATATTCATCAGGTACGGCTGTTATATTGATATTTCCCATAAAAACATCCTCTCTTGTTATTTATATCAAAATTAACCAGATAATGTCTTTTATATTATAACAAAAATTGCCCTGCTTTGGTATAAAAATCACAATAAAAAAATATATGCAAAATGCTATAAACTGAAACTTAAGTCATAAATCTCAGCAAATTATATTATATCTTCATTTTCAATATATCACTTTTTTGTATAATATCAATATATTGCTATAATGTTTTAGCTATATATTTTAGTTTATAACAAACAAGCCTAAATGTCAACTATAAACTATACTACTATATATTGCTAAACTAAAATTTATAACTTTTATCAAATTTCCAGCAATTTAATTAAACAGTTTGCCGAAAGCTTCCGGAAATGGTGTGCCTTTCAATTAAGCCCGCCTTGCCATGTTATTGCTTTTCTGTTGGCTTTTTTCTTCTGTAAATTATAATTCCTGCCGCCAGCATGGCAACAGCAATAATAGCTGTTACGCATATAAATACAACGGCCCTGCCATCCTGCTTTTCCGAAGCCTCATCTAAAGCCCGAACATGGGTATCGTTGCTCCTCAGCTTATCCTCAGGCGGCATACCGTCATCAGAAGGCAACTCGCCTGTTACCGTAACCTCACACTGATCTGTATATGGACCCTCTTCGGTAGTTATCGTAATGATCGCAGTTCCATTACTTACAGCAGTGATTTTGCCATATTTATCCACTGTTGCAACCTCGGGATTGCTGCTGGTAAAGCTCACTCTCCTGTTTTCGGCATTCATAGGTAGAACCTTGTATATCAGCTGTTTTTTTTCTCCTGCCTTAAGGCATATGTCTTTGTTGTTAATTGATACTCCGCTTACCTCCGCCTTCACAGGCTCTGCATTCTCAGTTTCTTCTTCCTTTGGCAAAACCGTTACAATCAGGCTGGTACTAATCTCATCTCCAAGCTCACCCTTATATCTTACCGTCACTTCAGTGCTTCCGACAGCCTTTGACATAACAGCTCCATTGGCCACAGCAGCCACATCCTTATTTGGATTGTTATAGAAAGCCTTATTTGTGACATCCTCCGTATGCCCGTCCTTATAGACAGCTATAATGCTGAAGCTGCCGTTTTCACCAAGAATTAGACGGCCGGCGTTATTATTTACAATCAATTTATCCACTATCTTCTCAGTGGCAAAATCCTTAACATGTATGCTAAAACGATCGGAAGCATCCTTATAGCTCACCATTATGTCTGCAACACCATATTTTAATCCTGTCACAATCCCTTTATCAACCCGCACAAGATCATCAGCCAGAGGCTCCACAATTGCAAAGGGGGTAACATCCTCACTTGTACCGTCAGAATAAATGGCGGTAACCTTATACTCCGCCTGGTTGCTTCCGTCTGTTGTATCAATTTTATATTTATCGCAGAAGGCATTGACAGCCAATAACCTGTGCTCATCTGATTTCTTGTAAAATTGCCAATAGTCAATATTAAAAAGGTCGCCGCCTTCACCCCTAAACACCAGGTATAAGTCATGAATCTTTTTTGCCTCGTTTATGCTGGTGTAGCATAAGTCGTATCTATCCTCCCCTCCTGTATATCCGACAGGAAGGCTAGCTATAAGCTCTCCATCGATTTTATCCAGACGCAGTTCTATGGCTCCTCCACTTCCTGCACATGAAACCCTTGCGGAAAAAACCGCAGCTCCGTCTGAAAAATCAACGTTTTTAACCTTTATGTAATCACCGTCATCAATATCATATATCTCTATTCCGCCCTCGGCATTGCTTCTCGTTTCCACTCCATAAGCCCATGCCATGGTTTCGGCTTCAACCCTCGTATATGGATTAAGGCTACCTATAGCCGCAGCCCCCTCCCTGGTCATATTAATGGTGGGAATGGAGCCGTCCTCATTGTATTCGAATTCTTCAACACAAACCGAACGTGTAAATCCGCCACCACCCGGCAGGGCTCCATTATGGTAGAAGAAATAGGATTTCCCCTTATATTCAATAATACCCGGATGATTGGTAAAGCTCCCTCCCTGGGTAGGCATAATAATACCCCTGAAGGTCCACGGCCCGGTTGGAGAGTCGCTTGTGGAATATGCTATGTTTTCAGGAATACCACTGGCAGCGTATATTAGATAATATATGCCGTTACGCTTGTAAAGCCAGGGCCCTTCCTCATACAGGGTCGGCCTGTCAGGATTGCCTTCCCTCCTGCCAAAGTACTCCTCCTTCATCGGCACACTGACTATACCAGCTTCCTTATCATATGAAATCATATCCTCATTAAGCTTGACATACTTAAGATTGGGATTGCCCCAATACAAATATGCCTGCCCGTCATCATCTATATATACCGTAGGATCAATATCACCCCAGTCAGAATATACCAATGGATAACCCAGTGCATCAACAAAAGGGCCTGTCGGGCTGTCGGATACGGCCACACCGATAACCGGCCTGCCTATGCTTCTGTGAGTCACACATATGTACCAGTAAAACCTGCCGTTTCTTTCTATGCACTGGCCCGCCCATGCATCTCCCTTTGCCCACACAAAGGTTTTATAGGATAAGGGAGCACCGTGATCAGTCCAGTTAACCATATCTGTGGTGGAATAAACGCGCCAGTCATTCATTGTATAATAGCTTGAACCATCCTCATCATGGCTGGTATAAAGATACAGGGTGTCATTATATACAAGAGGCGCCGGATCTGCTGTGTACACCGTTTGTACCAGCGGATTTTCCGCATAGCATACCGAGCCGGATGCCAGAGTAATTATTGATGTAAAAATCAGAGTAATAATAAATTTTGCCTTCATCTACTTCCTCCATTTTTTTCTCCCGTAGCTCCATCATTGTTATACTTTATACAATAACCTCTGATTTCTATAATTAAGAATATTTAAACTTAAACTTAATATTTCAAAAAGAATCTTAATTGAGAATCTAAGTGTAAGCGATAGCTACAGGCTGTATTAATACATACTGTCAGGCCTTTATTGAAATAATTATGCTGACTGCGTGATCAGCATTATATAAAGAGGAAATGCCAAGCACTTCCTTCATAAAAGAAAAGGGGAGATTATCCACCTCCCCTTTAAATTAAGCTTCATTATTTATTTGCATCAGCAATAAGAGTTTCCCACTTGGTTGTAAGCTCTTCAATCTTTTCAGCAGGAGTCTTAACCAATGCATAGGTCTCCCAGTAGAAGTCAGGACCTGTATCTGTTCCATATACGAAAGGCTGTACATCGTTGCAGATAACAACATCATCACTGAACATAAGTGCCAGTGTCTCATCTACAGCTCTCTCATCACGGAAGCTGGGATAATATGATTCCTTCCATGCATCCGTATCATCCTCATATCCAGGAGTAGGATTTGTGAACAGGTTATATGCAAATGCGATCTTCTCAGCTGTCTCTGCATCAAAGCATGAAGGAATAACTGCTATATTATCATTGAAGTAAATAGTATGTGGTGTATTGGCATCCTTTCTGGGAGGAAGTACAAAGCCCCAGTCATCTGTCATATCTGCCCATGTTCCGCACTTGTACTGCTCTGCCCAGGTCATGGCAACCTTAGCATCGTGGAAGGCAGCTATGAACCAGTCCCAGTTGGCGCCTTCAGGAGCAGGCATTTCATAGCCCTTCTGGATCAGGCTTATACCCCACTGTGCACCTTCCAGGAAGTTAGGCTCTGCGGTTGCATTATAGAACTTACCGTTTTCATCCTTGCCGATAAACTTCGCGTTATGAAGAGTAATTGCGCCTCTCAAGTAGTCAACGGAGAAGCTTGCCTGTGCGTATGTATCGATTGTACCGTCGTTATTGGTATCTCTGGTCAGCTGTTTGCAAAGCTCCTCGTACTTCTCGATTGTCCACTCGCCGCTTGCCTGCAGATCATAGGGCAGATCAGGATCAAGTCCTGCCTCCTGGAATAATCTCTTGTTCCAGAATACGCCCAGCTTAGGCTCAGGGGTTCCGGCTGCCATACCATATATGGAACCGTCAAAGGTCATCAAATCTGTAATATACTTTATCCACTTATCTTCTGTGAAATCAAAGCTCTTTAAGGTTGATAAATCATAAAGCAAACCGTTTGCCAAAGGCTGAGCTATCCAGCCCCATCCCAAAAGGAATACATGAGCTGCAGGATCATCAGCCATAACAGATGTTGTAAACAGCTCCTGCATGCCGCCCCAGTCTGTAACAGCAACCTGCTTAATCGTAAAGTTGTGCTTCTTCATGAATTCATTACGATAAGCAAGAGTGTCTTCTTCTTTCTGGTTTCTGGGTTCAGGTGTTTCCTGAGGAGACCACCAGTCTCCAACAATGATTTCCATACCACCCAGGTCCATAGCCGGCTCTTCAGCTGCTGTCGGAGTTGTATCTGTGCTGTCGCTGCTGTTATTTTCTGAGCCTGTATTTACTGTTGTGTCACCAGCCGGTGTGGTTGAAGGGTTATCTGTGTTCTCCTTCTTTCCGCATGCTGCAAGTGATGAAATACTTAACGCAAGCACTAACATCACAGACAGCGTGCGTTTAATAATTTTTTGCATAATGCTTATCCTCCTTATTTGATATATTGTCTATAGTAATGTGTAATGCAAAAGTAAGCTGCATACACATACTATCAAACCGTTTTAACATATCAGAAATAATCAGGTCACTTCCAATGCAAGTCATTTTTATTTTATATGCTATGAGCTATCAACCTATAAATTAATTTGATATTAACAATAAGCAAAAACGACTACGCAATAAAAATTTTAGGATAGCATTATACCTCTCAACAGAGACCAAATATAATTTTAGATTTTATTATAGCATGTTTTATATATTTTGTCTGATACAATATTGATGAAAACATGTAATTTTTTGATGTTTATGCACAATTAATCTGCTTATTAGAAGTATGAAGGCAAAAGATTGCACAATACAAGAGCCTTTATCATTTTTTTATCGTAAAAATTTTAGTCTTTATGCATGACATAAGACGAGTTGCTTTAAGCTTTATATACAGCGATTAAATAAGATTATTAAGTAAGTTTTTTATTCGACAAATTTTTCATTTATAAATCGTCTGACAAGAATACCTCCACCTCCTTTCCAGGACTAAAATGCTACCGTATTTTTCTAAGTGGTATGAATTAACTGTTAACATTGAACCACAAAGAAAGAGGGAGAAAAATAGATACTTTCTCCCTCTCTGCTTATTATAATTAATAATAGCTATATAATTTTATTTATTAGCTTCTTCTATAGCAGTATCCCACTTAGTAGTCATCTCTTCAAGCTTCTCAGCAGGAGTCTTTCCTAAGCCGTATACTTCCCAAAGGAAGTCAGGACCGGGATCTGTGCCGTATACGAAAGGCTGATACTCTTCTATAACCTCTGTGCTAGAATCGACTAACATCTTTACAAGTGTCTCATCTACAGCCCTTTCATCACGGAACTTAGGATAATAGTCTTCCTTCCATGCTTCTGTATCATCCTCATAACCAGGAGTAGGATTTGTGAACAGGTTATAAGCAAATGCGATCTTCTCAGCTGTCTCTTTATCATATATACCAGGCATTACAACAACGTTGTCCTTGAAGTATTCACGATAAGGAGTGCTCTCATCTTTTCTGGGAAGCATTACAAAGCCCCAGTCATCAGTCATGTCAGCCCATCTGCTTACGCAATACTGCTCATCCCAAATCATAGCAGTCTTAGCATCATGGAATGCTGCATAGAACCAATCCCAGTTGGAGCCTTCAGGCTGCGGCATCTCGTAGCCCTTCTTTACCATATCGACTGCCCACTGAGCAGCTTCCAGGAATTCAGGCTTCTTTGTATCATTAACAAACTTGCCATTTGCATCCTTATTGATAAATCTTGAGCCATAGATGGTCATTGCACCTTTAATAGCCATAACAGAGAAGTTAGCAAATGCATAGGTATCAATAGTACCATCATTATTCGTGTCTCTTGTTAATGCCTTGCATATCTCCTCATATTTCTCCAGAGTCCATTCACCTCTGGCCTGTAAATCATATGGCAGATCAGGATCAAGTCCTGCTTCCTTGAATAATCTCTTGTTCCAGAACACACCAAGTCTGGGCTCGGACAGACCGGATGCCATACCATAAATGGAATTACCATAAGTCATCATTTTGATAAGGTTATGATTCCACTTATCCTCTGTAAAATCAAAGTTATCCAATGTTGCCAGATCATACAGCAGACCATTAGCCAAAGGCTGTGCGGTCCATGCCTGCTCTAATAAGAAAATGTGAGCAGCGGGATCCTCTGCCATAACAGATGTTGTAAACAGCTCCTGCATGCCGCCCCAATCTGTAATAGCAATCTGCTTAATAGAGAAGTTATACTTCTTCATAAATTCATTACGATAAGCAAGTGTGTCTTCTTCCTTCTGATTCTTAGGTTCAGGTGTTTCCTGAGGAGACCACCAGTCACCAACGATTATTTCCATTCCCCCCAGATCCATAGCCGGTTCTTCTGCAACTGTAGGAGTTGCTTCTTTGTTATCACTTCCTGAGTTTCCTGAGTTTCCTGAATCAGTCTTTGTTTCATTCTGTCCTGCTGGAGTAGTTCCAATGTTATCAGCGTCATCAGCCTTCTTACCGCAAGCGGTCAGCATTGAAACGCTCAAGGCCAGCACCAGCAACGCTGACAACATGCGTTTCATAATTTTTTGCATAATTCTTATCCTCCTCTTAAATTTAGAATTTATAAATATTGGTATATAGTAATGTGCTATGTACATTGCTGTACATTGCACAAACTACCAAAATCAATTTGAACCAGTAAAAAAGTACAAATGAAAGATTTCACATACCAATGAATATAGAAAATACCCACCTTTGTTATGGACTTACCACAAACAACAACTAAAGTGGATATCTCTATTTTAAGTTCTCCCGTAAAACGAGCAGCGTAGCTGTAGAAATACTACGCATAAAAGATTAAAGGGGGATAGCATTATACCTTACATAAATGCTGTATATCATAATAAATCCTAAAATATAATCCGCTCATATTATTTATGTAAATAGGATCTATACTTGTCTTAAAAATCAGATAACATAAGCATCAAGCAAGAATGTTATCTTTCTATGTTAATTAGCTAATATATATATATAAATATCCTTCTATCTCTATTATATTGTTTTTTGCTAATAAAAGCAAGACTTTATTGAAGTATTTTATATTAATTATGCACAAAAATTTTGTGTTAAAGCTTGTAATGCAGTATCAGGAAATTATATTGCAGGCTCCAGCTCCTTTATTCTGAAGACTTATTTCAGGCTGTTCAGCTTCGTTTCACAGGCTTAATACTATGCTTATATAATTAAAATTTAGCTTTTTTCAGGCAAGATATCTATGGTTTGATTAGATGGTAAAAGGTTATATCTATATGCTTGTTTCATGTTTATGGATTATTTCAACGCAAAAAAGAGAGCCTCTATTAAAGATCCTGACACCTTTAATAGCTGCTCCCATATTTTTATGAATTAGCAGATCATTTTAAACTTAAGCCAATACTAATTATTACTTCAATGTAACCTTAGCGCCTTCAGCCTCAAGCTTAGCCTTAAGATCATCAGCTTCTGCCTTGCTAACGCCTTCCTTAACTACCTTCGGAGCACCGTCAACAAGATCCTTAGCTTCCTTCAGACCTAAGCCGGTAACTTCACGAACAATCTTAATTACCTTAACCTTGTTAGGACCTGCATCGGTCAGCTCTACGTTGAACTCTGTCTTCTCTTCTTCAGCTGCTGCTGCAGGACCTGCTGCAACTACAACACCTGCTGCTGCAGATACGCCAAACTCTTCTTCACAAGCTTTTACTAACTCATTTAACTCTAAAACTGTAAGGCCTTTTATTGCCTCGATAAATTCCTGGGTTGTCATCTTTTTTACCTCCATTTTTGATTAATTTTTAGTTGATAAGAAATATTCAAATGTTAATAGTTTATATAGCATTAAGAATTAGTTACATATAGAGCGAAGTTCGCAGCCTTAAAAATGCGATTTGCAAAAGCAAATCTTTCATTAACTATGCCTGGCCCTCTTTCTTCTCTGCGATCTGCTTTAGGACGCGAGCCAGATTTGCAATCGGAGCCTGCAAGCTTCCAAGCAGCTTGGAAATAAGCACTTCTCTTGAAGGGATTGATCCGATAGTCTGGATTCCCTTGCTGTCATAGTAAACTCCTTCTACTACGCCTGACTTATATTCCAGCTTCGGCATGGTCTTGGAGCACTCAAGTAAAACTCTTGCAGGCGCTGTTGCATCCTCAACTCCGAAAGCCACAGCTGTAGGACCGTTCAAATCCTTTGACAATGCTTCAAAGGCTGTACCCTTAAATGCAAAGTTCAACATAGTGTTCTTGTATACCTTGTATACAACTCCGGCTGCTCTTAATTTTTTACGCAGCTCAGTATCTTCAGCAACGGTTAGGCCGCGATAGTCAACCAATACTGCACTGGTAGCCTTCTCAGCATAACCTTTGATTTCTTCTACTACAGGTTGCTTTAATTCAATCTTTGCCATACTTCGTACACCTCCTCGTTTCTTTATATGCTGCAGGAATACCCTGGCATCTATAGTCCGAAACCGTATCAGGCTCCTGTCAGGATAATAGGAAAAGCAAGCAAATAAGATAATCAGTAAAAAAACCTCTTTACTGCCAAAGCAGAAAGAGGTTAATTAAAATCAAACATGATTCAATCAACTTCCTCGGTAGGCGGCTTAGCCTTATGCCATACGGCACCTACTGTCTTCGGCAGTTATCAACAACAGGGATTATAGCACACAGTTTTATATATGTCAACCCTTGTTTTATTGTCAAAATCATCCGGTTATTATTATCGGATTATTTTCATCATTATGCAAGTCTGGCTGTATTAAGCTTGATGCCAGGTCCCATAGTTGATGCTATGGTTACGCTTCTAAGATACTGACCTTTGGCAGCTGCAGGCTTAGCCTTAATAATAGCTGATACCAGGGTCTGCAGGTTGTCCATAAGCTGCTGCTCGGTAAATGAAGCCTTACCAATCGGAACATGGATGATGTTGGTCTTGTCCAGTCTGTACTCTATCTTACCGGCTTTGATATCTGTAATCGCCTTTGCAACATCCATGGTTACAGTACCTGCTTTAGGATTGGGCATAAGACCCTTAGGACCAAGAACACGACCCAGACGACCTACTACGCCCATCATGTCCGGTGTAGCAACTACAACATCGAATTCAAACCAGTTCTCATTCTGAATCTTCGGAATCAATTCCTCAGCGCCTACATAATCAGCACCTGCTGCCTCTGCCTCTGCAGCCTTGTCACCCTTGGCAAATACAAGCACACGAACTGTCTTACCTGTTCCATGAGGCAGTATAACAGCACCTCTTACCTGCTGATCGGCATGACGACCATCTACACCAAGTCTGATATGAGCTTCGATTGTCTCATCAAATTTTGCCACTGCAGCCTTTTTAACCAGGCTAACAGCCTCTGCTACATCATATTGAACAGATCTGTCAACTAATTTAGCAGCTTCAAGATATTTCTTTCCTCTTTTCATATATAAACCTCCTAGTGGTTTTAGCGGAAGAAACGAATACGAACCCTTCTCGTCCAGTTATCGCTTTCCTCCCACATTAATAGATTCGATATCGCATAACCTCTCTCTCGAGATGAAACAGCAATAAATTGCCGTAAGCTATGCTGTTATATTCGTATTAATCAACTACTGTAATACCCATGCTTCTGGCTGTTCCGGCAATCATGCTCATAGCAGCTTCAATGCTTGCTGCATTCAAATCAGGCATTTTTAACTCTGCTATCTTTCTAATCTCTGCTTTTGATATTGAACCAACCTTGGTTTTGTTGGGAGCCGGTGAACCGGAACTTAAATTAAGCGCTTTCTTCAACAAAACTGCTGCCGGGGGTGTCTTTGTAATGAAGCTGAAGCTTCTGTCAGCATAAACAGTAATAACTACAGGTATGATTAATCCATCCTGTTCTGCTGTTCTTGCATTAAATTCCTTAGTGAACTGACCAATATTCACGCCGTGCTGACCAAGAGCAGGACCAACCGGAGGAGCCGGTGTAGCCTTACCAGCGGGAATTTGCAACTTTACATAACCTACTACTTTTTTTGCCATATTAGCATACCTCCTGATAAATGTGGTGTTTGCGGGAATTTCCCTCCCACGCAACTAACCGTAACAAGCCGCTTTCGGCTTTACGGCAAGCATTAAGAACTATCTGCGAACCTTGATATCAGAAAAACCTATCTCTACAGGAGTTTCACGTCCAAACATATCCACGCTGATAGTAACAGTCTGCTTATCAGTGTTAATATGCCTGATTACACCTGTCGTATTCTCCCATACACCGGAAGTTACAGTTACGGTATCACCGATTTCAAAATCAAGTGCAACTCCGTCCTTATCTGTTATTATACCCATACTGCGCATTTCCTCTTCAGTCAAGGGAACCGGCTGTTTGGAATCCGGACCTACAAAGCCTGTCACTCCTCTGGTATTGCGCACTACATACCATACATCGTCATTCATGACCATATGGAGAAGTACATAACCGGGAAACAGCTTTTTCTGGACCTTCTTCTTTACTCCGTTCTTGACCTCAATGACATCCTGCATAGGTACCGTTACTTCCAGGATCTGGTCGTGCAGTTTTCTGTTTTCTACTATTTTCTCAATGTTCGCCTTAACCTTGTTCTCATACCCTGAATAGGTGTGAACAACGTACCAACGAGCTTCTTCTGACATACCCTCACCTTTTCCTATAATAAGAACGCTATTAACTGTTCTATTGCAAAATCAAGGACCATAATAATTAATCCAAGGGCAATGGTTACGGATATGACAGCTATTGTCTGCTTTATGAGAGAATCCTTATCAGGCCAGATAATTTTCTGAAACTCGGCCTTTATTCCCTTAAACCAGCTTCTTCTTGGAGCTTTTTCGGTTGTATTGTTAGCAGTCTCTCCCATTCATTCACTCCCTTTCAGATAATTATTTGGTTTCCCTGTGCAATGTGTGAGTTCTGCAGAATCTGCAATACTTCTTGGTTTCCATTCTGTCTGGATGTGTCTTCTTTTCTTTGGTAGTGTTGTAATTACGTTGTTTACACTCTGTACATGCCAAAGTTATCTTTACGCGCACAATATCCACCTCCGCTTTCTCTTGTAGCGCTTTGCTTCTAAGTACCGGCCTTTTTTAAGGCATAAAAAAAAAGCCTGCTAACTTCGCTTATCTAATATAACATAATACTTTTTCAACGTCAACATATTTTTTAAGTAAATTTTATTTTATTAGGATATAATTTTCTGAAGCTTCAGAATCTTCAGAATCCATGGTTCAGAATCCATCAAATGCAAAATCCATCAGAATCCCTTCAGTATCCTTTCCCTCACCGGGATGCGAAAGTACTGCAACGAAATGCACCAAGCAACTACAGGCAGCCATAAGTGATGAGGCTGCCCGGATACTTCAGCACAAAGCATTATAGAACAAGCCGCTGTACATGCTTGTTACATAAGGATAACGGGAGTTGCTCTTTTTTGCATCTATATATGTAATCAAGGTTTTGTCAATATATTCCATGGGATTTACCGCTACAGCCTCAGCCTTATGCTTCAATCTTGCTATAAAGCCGTTGCTTTTTGCAAACAGGCCCTCCATTCTTCCTGTCCTGGCCGCCAGCTCTGCTAGGTTCTCATCCATCTGCAGGCTTCCATCCTCACATACAGCTATTCCACAAGCCAATAATTCATCAGAATATATTTGCCCAATTGTCTTTAATTCACTTAATAGCTTATATGCGGAATAATTCCTGCTGTTGGCTTCCATATGCTGGTTTACAATATTTATCATGGAATTGTAGCTGGATAGGAAGTCTTCCACTGCTTCTTTTATCCTGCTGCCATCCGGAACAATTCTTATATAAACAGGCTCCTCTCTCGTAGCCTTAAGTATAATATAAAGCTTATTGTCCAGCTTGAAGCAGTTACCGGCTGTCTGCCTGCTTAGGCCGTTGATTTCAAATTCCGATAAAGCAGGAGCCTTTTCCATACGATTCATGTCCAAAAAGTCAACAACTCCAAACCTTAGACTATCCACATCCTCAAATACCAGACGGCCGCCTCCTTCTGCCAGCATATCTGCAGTAATTGAAAGCCTGTAGTAGTCTCTTGAATGCCCATTTTCCACCACAACATTAATCCCGGGTATGGAGCTGTTAAGCAAGTCAGCCATCTCTTTAAGTACAGTCAAATTGTCTCTTCTGCTTTCCTGATAAAAAATCAGATTATAAACCTTACTTCCTGCTTTGGCCATAAATTCATAAACACCCGGAGCTAAAGCACGGGAAGTTGACAATAGCTCTCTGCTCTTATTGATTTGGACGGATGACAATTGCTTAATCCGAATTTCTATATTTTCCGGCAGACCTGACAAATCCTCCTCAAGGGGGTAAGCAGACAATATTTCTTCATTGCTTACATCTACGGTCCTGCATTGGAAGCCGCGGAAGTCCGGATCAATCATTTCCTTTATCTTTTCCTTCAGAGCGAATGCCGCATCCTTAATACCAATAGAGAATTCACGATTTTCCTTTGTCAGATGTATCTTATAAAAGGGCATGCTTTTATTAAGGTTTATGATATTATCATAAACCCGTCTCCTATCATATCTCCTATTGATAGCTTGTCTTCTTTTTACAGGCTGGTTTGAGCTTATATTATTAATTGCCTGTATCATATCACCCTTCAATCCCCTCATCAGGTATTAATATAAGAAAAGTATACGGCATCTAAGACCAATTATTATATTTATAACTATATATAGTAGAAATTATAATCCAATATAAAACTGATGGCAATAATTATTTCAACTTTCTGACAGAATTGCCTATAACCAGTGACTGCTTAATATATACTGTGGCGGGATTAACACTGTTTCTGTTCTCAATCATCAGAATCAGCTTATTTGCCGCTTCTTTGCCAATATACTCCCTTTCCTGCCGAACCGTCGTAAGCTTGGCACCAATAAATAGATTGGCATCCATACCGTCATAGCCTGCCAGGGATACATCCTTAACCGGCTGCAGTCCCCGTTTTCGTATGGCGCTTAAAACACCTGTAGCAGACAGATCATCCGGAGCAATAATACATGTAGGTCGCCGGTTCTTGTTTTTCAAAAGCTTTAAGGCCAGCTCCTCGGCAAGGGTATAATTCCGGTAAGCACCTTCCACCACATAATCATCCGGTATACTTATGCCATTTTCCTTTAATGCATCATAAAATCCTCTTAACCTGTCTTCTGTTACAAGTGTATTCCTTATACCGCATATAAAGGCTATATCCGTGTGTCCCTGATGTATTATATATTGGGTCAGCTGCTTCATACCGTTATAGTTATCGGATATAATTGAATATGTAGTCGAATATGGGTAATCAATAGTAACTACCGGAAATTCGCTGTGGGCAAGCTTAATTACCTCTTCATTTTTATAGTTTGCGCAAACAATACACACTCCATCAAAATTCCTGTATTTGCAGTGCTCCAGCAAAGACATCTTTCTTCCGCCTATATAATTCTCTATAAATGTAATGTCATAACCCCTCTTGGATGCCTCATTTTTAAAGGCTGATAAAATATGCGCAAAATAATCATTTTTCAGGCCCAGATCCGTAAGTGTACTAAAAAGCACGCCAATATTATAGGTCCTCTTCAGCTTGTATGCCTTGCTGCCGGAATTCGAATAGTAACCTAATTCATTTGCTGCTTTTATAATTTTTTCCCTTGTTTTATCACTAATATCGGAATATCCGTTTAGTGCTTTACTGACTGTAGATATGGATACCCCACACCTCTTTGACAACTCTTGTATCGTAACCATGAATATCATGCTTCCTTTGTTATAACACATCATTTTAAGTATATTTTAAGAGAATTATACATATTATTCAAGGGGAAATATGTTCGATTTTTACGGCATTTTATCAAAATTCAGCTGTATAGTACTTAAATTTGTCTGAATAATATGCATAAGTATAGCAAGTTGTATTCATAAGTTTATCTTATATATGTTACCTGTCCTTAAGCTCTTTTCAATCCGGCTTCTCTGAACTCATCTGCCACAGGATTCCACAGGAGCTCAAGCTTTTATCTCCAAAGAAAAATAAAGGTATATGAACAGACTACTTCATATACCTTTGTCAAACAGATCTTATTACCGGCCCGGCTTAAGCCTGCTTCGCAAGAAGCTTTTCAGCATCCGAAATCCGAATAGCCTTTACCGGGCATACAGCTGCGCATTTGCCGCAGTTGGTACATTTCTTATAGTCAATATGAGCAAGATTATCATTTACAGCTATTGCATTATATTCGCATGCCTTAACACACAGCTTGCAGCCGATGCAGCCGACGGAACAGGCTGCCTTGGTATCCTTGCCCTTATCCAGCGAATTGCAGGCAACCCGGTGTCTTGCCGATTCAGGAACCATCTCAATCAGCTTATTGGGGCATGAGGCAACACAGCTGGTGCAGCCGGTGCAAATTTCCTCATTAACTACTGCAATACCGTTTTGTATAGTAATTGCTCCGAAGGGGCAGGCTCTTACGCATGAGCCAAAACCCATACAGCCGAAGGAGCATTTTTTATTGCCCCTGCCGGGTACGATAGCCGCCTTGTTGCAGTCCCTTACTCCGTAGTATTCGTATTTTACCTGGGTTTTATCGCAGGTTCCGGAGCACTTTACAAAAGCCACCATCCGCTCGCTTTCTTCGATTGCTGTTCCCATGACCTCCGCTATTGCCTTATGAGCCTGGCTGTTGGCTACAGGACAAGCATTGACCGGAGCTTCACCCTTTGCAATGGCGGCAGCCAGACCATCGCAGCCCGGATATCCGCAGCCGCCGCAATTGGCTCCGGGAAGCAGCTCCCTCACCTGTATTTCACGTTCATCCACCTCTACTGCGAAGGTTTTTGCCGCAAAACCAAGAAATAAGCCAATGAACAGGCCAACACCGGCTACAACGGCTGTGGCAATTGCAACACCCTGAAGATTAACAGCACCAACGATACCGAATATATTAGCAAGAAAAAGGTCAGAAGCTAAAATTTCCAACATATTTACCTCCATTTTGCTGCTAGGCAGCCAATTAATCACTTATAGTTTCAGTCCTGCAAAACCGAAGAAGGCTATAGCCATCAGGCTTGCGGTAACAAGCACAATTGGCGAGCCCTTAAAGGCATTTGGCACATCGTTAAACTCAATCCGTTCACGTATGCCAGCCATAATAATAATTGCTATGGCAAAGCCTGCTGCCGTACCGAAACCGTTCACTACACTTTTCAGTAAGGAATATTCCTTATTGACATTAATTAAGGCAACGCCCAAAACGGCACAGTTTGTTGTTATCAAAGGAAGATATACACCCAGCGCATTATACAGGGCACGGCTGTATTTCTTTAGTACCAGCTCAACAAATTGAACCAGGCAGGCAATAACAAGAATAAAAACTATTGTGTTTAAATATTGCATTTTCAGAGGCACAAGTATCTGATTATATATAATACTGCAAATTGTTGAGGATACCGTAATTACGAAAATTACCGCACCTCCCATGCCTGCAGCCGTATTGGTCTTTTTTGATACACCCAGGAAAGGACACAGGCCAAGGAATTGGCTTAATACAACGTTATTAACAAGTGCCGAACCAACAATAATCATTAATAATTCCTTCATCTATCTCATTCCACCTTTCCTGCTTTAGCTTCACTGGACGCAGCCTTCTTTCCTGCTCCATCGGCGACCTTTTCTGCATTACCGGCAAGCTGCTCACGGTTGCTGGTGCATACCGAACCATGACATTGCAGGCAGTCTCCATTACAGCCGATACTGTTTTTAACCGAACCGTTGCTAGCGGAAGGAAGCTTTAGCTTATTCTGGATTGCCGTAAGTATTGCCATCGTAAGCAGAGCTCCGGGAGCCAATATGAATATGGTAACCGGTTCAACCGAATCCAGAGCTTGTGTGAGCCCTTTTACTGAGTCCAGAAATTTCAAACCAAATATAGTTCCTGCCCCCAGCAGCTCACGGAATGATCCCAGTATGGTAAGGGCCAGTGTAAATCCCAGTCCCATACCAATACCGTCAAAGAAGGACAAACCGATTGAATTCTTTGCCGCATAGGCTTCTGCTCTCCCCAGTATTATACAGTTAACAACAATAAGCGGTATATATATGCCAAGAAGCTCATTTACCACCGGCAAATACGCCTCAAGCAACAGCTGCACTATCGTAACCAGAGAAGCTACAACAACTATATAGGCAGGTATACGTACCTTATCCGGAATAGATTTCCTAAGCGCAGAAATTATGATATTTGAGGCTGCCAGCACGACAGTGGTTGTCAGTCCCATATACAGACCATTATTGCCGGAGGTGGTAACCGCCAGGGTAGGGCACATACCCAGCATCAATACCAGGGTTGGATTCTCTTTTATAATACCGTTATAAATACGTTCCAGATATTTTTTCATTACCTTGCACCTCCATTTAAGACAGCCCCTTCAGCCTTCATAAAGCTGATGCCAGCATTTATCGCATTGGTCACGGCCTTGCTTGTAATAGTGGCACCGCTTAATGCATCTATCTGATCCTCTGCGTTCGCTCCTGTTTTGGTTACTGTAAACTTTTCAACCTTTTTATTTACAAACTGATTCAAAAACTCCGGTTTGGTGGCATTCATTCCAAGCCCTGCGGTTTCACTTATGGTCATTATTTGAATGCCTTGAATTGTCTCATCCATAGAATAGCCAAATACCAGGGTTATTGAATCCTTATAGCTTTGCTTTGTAGTTACGGTTACGCAATATCCTATGATTTGTCCATCAGAGTCCAAAGCTTTGGTAACATTGCCGATCGAAATACCATTATATTCAGAATTATAAGAGGTCAAATCAGTCTCAGCCGCTTTTTTTGTCAGCTCTTCATCCTTTTGCGGGGTAATATCATACGTAAATACTGCTTTATATGCTTTCTCCTGCTTTATTTTGGCCTGCTCCTCAATCGGAGCCTTGGTCAATTCATATATATAGCTTAAAGCCAGACCGGAAATTAAAGTAATAATAAAGAGAGCAAGCGCGTCTCTTATAAGAGTTGACTTTTGCTTTACCTTAGTTTGCATTGGCGCCACGCTCCTTTCCGAAGGGCCTTATGCGGGTGGCCTTCTCTATCAGGGGTACCAGCAGGTTGCAGAAAATGATAGCATAGGATACACCCTCTGCGCTGCCTCCCATAATACGGAACAGGCCGGTGAACACGCCGCACAAAACGCCAAATATCGCCTGTCCGGTCAGAGTAATCGGACTTGTCACATAATCAGTCGCCATAAAGAAAGCACCAAGAAGCAAACCGCCGCCTAATATATGTCCGAGAACAAAGTTTGCGTCTAAGCCATGGCCACCAAATAACAAAACAAATACAGCCAATGAAAGGATATAGGTAAAAGGAATTATTGGTGTAATAACTCTTCTAATTAAGAGGTATATTCCTCCTATCAATATCGCAATTGCACTTGTTTCACCAATTGTTCCCCCAATATTGCCAATTAACATGCTTAACAGATCAACGCTTTCTCCGGCTTTAATTGCCGCCATCGGTGTTGCACCGCTTACAGCATCCGCTGTGCTTACAGCCAGATATCCATGCTGTATGTAATCAAAAATTCCACTTGATGAAACCTTCTCTACAGCAAAGCTTGTCATTTTTACCGGGAAGCTGATAAGCATAAAGGCTCTTGCCGCCAGAGCTGGATTCATAAAGTTTTGGCCCAGTCCGCCAAAGAGCATCTTAACCACCAGTATTGCAAACACTCCGCCAACAATAGCCATCCATACAGGCAGGCCTGCAGGCAGATTGTATGCCAACAGAATACCTGTTACAACAGCACTGTAATCTCCGATTGTTGCCCGCTTTTTCATAAGCCTGCAATATATATACTCTGTCAAAACACATGAAAGAACCGTAGCAGCAATCAGCACCAATGCATTAATACCAAAGTTAAATATTCCGAATAAACCGGCAGGAATAAGTGCAATAACCACATCCTGCATTATGCTTTTTGTCGTCACCGAGCTTCTGATATGGGGTCCGGCCGACACATGAAATAATTCGTTCAAAGCTTACACCTCTTTCTGAAATTATCACTGCTGCTTTACTTTTTGCGACTAGCCAGCACATTGCCCCGCATCTGCATAATTGACTGTGTCAGGCCTCTTTTTGCCGGGCATACATAGGAGCAGCAACCACAGCCACAGCATTCCAGACCGTCATATTTTACAAAGCCCTCACTGTCGGAGCGGTTGCTTAATGCAGACAGCTCAAACGGCATCAGCCTTAATGGACATCTCATTATACACCTTCCACATCGTATGCAGGGTTGCTCCTCAACAGCTGCCTTATCCTTTAAAAATGCCGTAAAGGCCGAGCTAATCTTGGTTACCGGAACATTACAAGTATAAATGGCATTTCCCATCATCGGCCCGCCTGATATTATTTTCTCAGGTGTCTCAACAAAGCCTCCTGCAGCTTCAATAAGCTCAGAGTAATCAGTACCTACCGGCACATTAAAGTTTTGAGGATTTTTTATGGCATCACCGGTTACTGTAATAATTCTTCGAATTAACGGTGTGCTTTTTGCCACTGCCATATATATAGCAATAACCGTGTCTATATTATTTACAATACAGCCAACATCTGCCGGCAGCTTTTTAGAATTCAGCTTCCTGCCGGTGGTTGCATAAACCAGCTGACGCTCACCACCCTGTGGATATTTGGTCTTCAACGCCATAACACTTATATTATCTTCCTTTGCCACAAGCTCGCCAAGAATTTTTATTGCCTCAGGCTTGTTATCCTCAATTGCTATAATACCTTTGGCCCTTTCAAACAATCTTAAGATAATCTTAAGACCGCCAATGATAGTCTCAGGCTGCTCCAGCATCATACGATAGTCGCTGGTCAGATAGGGTTCACACTCAGCTCCGTTTACAATAACATAATCAATTTTACTGTCATCCTTCGGAGTCAGCTTAACATGGGTGGGGAAGCCCGCTCCGCCCATTCCTACAATACCTGCATCCTTGACTATAGCCCTGATTTCCTCCTTACTCAGCCTGCTGTAATCCCTCTCCTGGCCAAAGCCCTCCACCTTATTATATTCGTGGTCGTTTTCAATAACTATCGATTCAACCATAGTTCCCTGGACAACGAGTCTTTTTTCAATCGCCTTGACCGTACCCGATACGGCACTAATGATATTTGAGGACACAAAGCCGCCGGCTTCTGCAATAATCTGTCCTGCAAGCACCTTGTCCCCTTTTGCCACAACGGGCTTGGCAGGTGCACCTATGTGCTGCACCAATGGATACACCAGCTCTCCCTTAGGCAGAAGGACGCTTGTAGGCTTGTCCTTTGTCAGGTCCTTACCGTCGTAGGTATGGATACCACCCGGAAATGTCAATTTCGCCATATTATGCCTTCTTTCTATTAGTTTTACTTTTTTAGTGATACATGACTTTTTGATACTTATAAATTTGTAAAATTATAGCGCTTTGTTAATTTTAATACGTTCTTTGTGAATTAATTTTCCATCCTTGTTAAGCTTTTTTCTTTCTTTGTGAACTAAAAAACAATGTATTTATGCCATTCCAAACAGATCACATTATAGCACATAATGTGGTTTAGTTGAACATTTTTTTAGAATATATGAATAAAAATTCGATGAAAAGTTTTTGGTAATTATACTTTCTTTATTTAAGAAAAAAGTATTAATCATTAACAAAAATAAAACTGCATGCTTATAGGATAATAGAGCCATATTATTTGGTTAAAATCCCTAAAGCAGTCGGCTATCCTAACTGGACCTGCGTCTGGAGCAAGCTATCCGAACCGTCACCGGCATCGGCTTCAAAAAGAAAAAGGTATTTACATTAACCTTGCGGCTAAAATGCAATACCTTTTTGCCATAAATTGCACCGGCCATAATCCGACCTGCTAATAAGCCTGTGTATATCTGCTCTTGTTAAGATACTTTTCCTTTGTTGCCAGGCCGCCTCTTATATGGCGCTCCGACTTGTTGAGGTCCAACACTACCCGCGCTTTCTCGGCGAGGGAGGGGTTAATTTGCGAAAGACGTTCAGTTACGTCTTTATGTACGGTTGACTTTGAAATGCCAAACTGCTTTGCGGTCTGCCTCACAGTCGCATTGTTCTCAATGATATAATTAGCGATTTCAACCGCCCGTTCCTCTATATAGCCTTTCATAGTTTCTGCGTCTGTCTCCTGACAGAACGCATTCCCCCTTATTATCGTTGTTGTTACATTGTATGCAGGGGAAAACGGCTATAGTACACCCAAATAAAAACTTCTATATAACAAGCATTTTCCTTGGTCACTTGTTATATAGAAGTATTTTAAATCATTTAAATTTACTATTCTTTGATACCACCTATAGTCAAGCCGGTTACAAAGTATCTCTGCAGGAACGGATACAACGCAACAATTGGCAAGCTGGTAAGAATTGTTGCTGACGCACGTATTGATACTGTTGTTACCTGTGTGCTGGCACCTGACTGGCTGGCCACACGGGATGCGTCCGCATTGCCGCTTAGCTGGCTGACGCTGGACAACAGCTTCATCAGCTCATACTGCAGGGTTGTCAGGTTATCATTCATTCTGTTGTAAAGCATGGTGTCAAACCATGAATTCCACTGATATACTGCTATGAACAGGGCTATCGTTGCAAATACCGGTTTACACAATGGAACAATAATCTTTACAAATATAGTGGTAAAGTTTGCTCCATCAATCATAGCCGATTCCTGTAGGCTCTCCGGCAAACCGTTTATATATGTGCGTATTACAAGCATGTTAAAGGCACTTACCATTCCGGGCAGGATATATACCCAGAAGCTGTTTGCAAGTCCCAATGCCCTGTTTAACAGGAAGGTAGGAATTAGGCCACCGTTAACATACATTGTGAGTACGTACAGCACTGTTATCGGTTTAGCAAAGACATAATCCTTGCGGCTAACAACATAAGCAATAAGAGCTGTAGTAGAAAGCTGTAGGACGGTAGCCACAACAGTTCTCAGAACCGAGATATAAAAGCCTGTAATTATATTATCCTTTCTCAGAACCGTTATATAGTTTTGCCAGGTAAACTTGCGGGGTACAAGATGAATACCACCACGCAACGAATCTATTGCATCGTTGAAGGATACAGCCAAAGTGTTCAGTATTGGATACAGGGTCACTATAACAAATATTGTCAGTATCAAACCTATTATGAAAGAATATATTAATCCTCCTATATCGATACGCTTGTGTCTTTTAATTACTGTCTTCATCATCCCACCCCCTTAGAACAGCCTTTCTTCACCGGCAAGCTTAGCTGCAAGGTTGCCAAGGTAAATCAGGATAATACTTACCAGGCTTCTGAAAATACCCGCTGCTGTACCCAGTGAATAGTCAGTTAAGCTAATACCGTATTTTAACACATATATATCAATGGTTTGGGAGACGCTTTGTACTATTCCGTTTGTTAACAGGTATTGTATTTCAAAACCAGCGTTCAAAACCCATCCGATATTAATCAGCAAAAGGATAAAAATAGTCGGTTTAATTCCGGGTAAAGTTATATGCCACATTTTGCGAAGCCTTCCGGCTCCGTCTATTGATGCAGCTTCGTAAAGATCCGGATTGATGGCTGTAATGGCGGCAAGATAGATAATACTGTTCCATCCGGTTTCCTTCCATACATTTGCAAAGCCTACAATCCACCAGAAAAGACTCTTATAGGTAAAGAAATTAATAGGAGCGTCAAGTATCTTCAGGCTGACAAGCAGCTCATTTACTATTCCATTCTCAGGTGAAAGACAATCTCTTAAAATTCCGCAAACTATAATCCATGACAAAAAGTGTGGCAAATAAGATATAGTCTGCACAAACTTCTTGGGTCCCTTGTGCCTAACCTCATTCAGTACAAGGGCAAAGCCTACGGCAAAAATAAAGCTCAGTACCAGGTTTATAACACCCATAGCCAGAGTATTTCTGATAACCCTAAGGAAATCGCTGTTACCAATAAACAATTCCTTAAATTTATCCAAGCCTATAAACTCCGACCCGAAAATACCTTTCTGGGGCTTATACTTCTGGAATGCCATAATCCAGCCAAGAAGCGGCACATAGTTAAACAATAATACATACACAACAAAAGGAATTGACAATAGTATTAATTCCTTCTGCTTCTTAATCACTTTCCAGCTTATTTTTTTATTCCCTTGATTTACACTTATCGCATTAACATTATTTTTCCTAGCCATTAGTTTTACATACCCTCTTTACAAAAGCAGGTGGCTGTGGCAATCGTCCTGTCCAACCACCTGCTTGTATATTAATCTAGTTTACGATTTATCAGCTCTATTAATTAGGTCTCTTTCCAGTAACGAACTCAATTCTGTCATATACAGCTTCCTGCATCCAATCAAAGAATACCTGAGGCTCAACTGCATAGTATGCATCAAGATACTGCTCCCAAGTCTTCTCGAAATCATCAGCTATAACAACCTGAGGCAGCCACTGCTTCTTGGTCTCTTCCATCTTGTTCCATACTAATCCGCCAGGTGTATCGGCAGGCAGTGAGTTAACATAAGACCACATCGGATACCAAGGCTCCTTGGTTCCGTCGATTTCGTTGTAGTCGAGCATCTCAACAAAGGTCTTAGCGCCATAAGCTGCCAGGCATTCCTGCTCATCTTTGCTTAAGCTTGCAAAGAACTCACCAGGCTGCTGACTAGGATTAATAGCATTCTTTCCGTCAGGATGCATACCTGAGTAGTTAGGGAAGTAGCTGTAAGGGCAGAAGTGTGAAGCCTTGTAATCGGAGCTTACAGCTCTGTCTCTCATCTCCTGTGTTCTGTAGAAGAGGCCGTTTTCGTCTACAAGATAGTCAACATCCTTAACACCCCAGCTACGAAGTGTTATAATTTCAGGATCAAGCAAATCGTTAACAAACTTCAGAGCGCCCTCAACGTCCTTACAGCTGGTGGTGATGCACAAGCCACCGGTAAGAACCAGAGCTTCGTTAACAGCATAATACATTTCATGCATACCAGGCTCGATTGTGATTCCCAAAGGAACATATGTGCAGCCCTCAAGCTTCTGAGCCTTGATGGAGTCTTCTGCTGTCTGGAAGTCCCATCTCTGCTCGACCATGCAAAGGACACGGCCGCTTGCAATGTTAGCAAGGAACTGATCGTGGTCGTTTGTCATGAACTGAGGATTGATGATACCCTTCTTGTATTCCTCATTAAGCTTCTGGAAGTATCTCTTTGCTGTAGGTGTTACATTGTAGTCAGAAACCTTATAGGTCGTGGGATCAACTATGCAACGACCGTTGTTCGGCCATCCGTCCAGGAACTGAGGCGGATTCTCAAGGCAGAAGTAAAACCAGTCATAGCAAAGGATATCGAAAGGAATTACAGGTGTACCATCAGGCATTGTGGGATTAGCCGCATAGTATCTCTCCAGCAGATCAAACAGCTGATCAAGAGATTCGATCTTGGGGTAATTGTCCCACTTTAATACTCTGGTCTGAATCCAGAATGCTTCTCCGCTATGATATGTATCCATAGCCTTGATGTTGATGTTATCAAACTGAGGTATGGAATAGATGTGTCCGTCTTCCTGCCTCAATGACTCCCACTGGGTTTCGCTCCAGAAAGCCTTCAGGTTCGGGAACTTATCCAAATAAGGATCAATAGCTACTACAGCGCCTGCTTCCTGCAACTGAGGGCTCCAGTTCATGAAGTCAGGATATTCACCGCTGGCAATATACATACCAACTGCTTCTTCAGCTGTCTGACCGGTTAACCAGGTCTCTTTACATTGTGCACCGATTTTGTCTGCAATAATTTTCTTGATTTCATTATCAGCAGTAAGCTCAATACCCTGTCTGTCAAAGAATGCTGTAAATTCCTTGACCTTGGAGGATGAGCCCTTATCTTTACCGCAAGCTGCGAGCAAAGATGCTGATACTACAATACCGAGAAGTATTGTTAGTATTCTTCTTTTCATAAAAACTAAACCCTCCCAAAATTATATATTCTCACAAAAGTGATGCTTATATTTTCACATATTTTTAACAAAAAGAAATCATACAAAGTATATAAAAAACTACTACAAAGTATATATGTACATCTTTGCAGTAGTTTATTAAAAAAATTAGTTATTTCTACTAATTATCCATGCTGCTTATATTCCGCTTCCTGAAGCCTGTGGGGGTTGTTCCGTATACCTCATCGAATTTGTTAATAAAATACTCAAGGTTTTTATATCCCGACTCCACGGCCACCTCATATATCTTTTTGTCGGTATGCAGAATCATTTCAGCCGCCTTGCGGATACGTATATTGTTCAAGTATTCCTTGAAGCTGCAGCCGTATTGCTTTTTGAACAGCTGCCCCAGATAAGCGCTGTTGAAATAATATTTTTCAGCAAAATACTTCAGGCTTATATTATCGGCATAATTATCCTCTATCTCTGCTTCAATAAGCTCGATTATCCCTTTGGATTTATTCTGTCTTACCTGCATAAGATAATCGGCGTATTCCTCCATGAACTGCTGGAACCTCAGGCAGTTTTCATTGCTGGTTTTTGATGCAAATACCGTTTCCTTGATATACTGCATAATCTCTTCCTGATCAATATCGGTATCCTGCTTGTATGCAAGCCCCAGCATTTTGTAGATAAGGTACTGGACGTTTTTGCTCACCATGTCCGGATCCATGCTTTTGTCCATCATACTTTTATATACGGTTTTGGCTTCCTCTTTTATCCTTGACTTATCATTAATCTCTATGGCATGAATGAGCTCATCCATATATTTTCTGATGGTATCATCCATTGAATTGCCACTTTGCTGTCCCCTGACATTTCTGAGATTTTTAATTCCATATTTTTTATTTATCTGCAGTGAACGCAAAACTACGGCCTCGCGGTAGGAATCCGCCAGCATACCAACATCAGTTACCATACAACCCATGAAGGCAACCACCTTGTAGCCGATTCTCTCCGTCAGCTCCTTCTGAAGCCATTTAATCCATTCATCGCAACTCATCATCTTCTCCTGAGCCATTTGGCTGCAGAAAATGATACCCATATCATAGCAGTTGGCCAGCTTGATTATCTCGTACACGATATGGTCGGAGTATTCCTTTAGCAGAAGGCTGGCATAATGATATAGCTTTCTTTGCTGTTCCCTTTTTTTATCCTTGGAAAGAGCCATAAATTTATCATCGTTCTGGGAAAGCTCACAATGGACATAGGCCATATCTCCTGAAAGCTTCATCTTGTCCTGCACATACCTAATGTCGATATCGTCGCATTTGCCCCATAAAACAGCCATCAGATGATGATATGCCTTTGCATCATCCTTCCTGCTTTCCTTCTTGTCCGCTTCTTTTCTGTAATCGTTCATTATTCTTCGGATTGTTGCCAGCAGCTCCTCGCTCTGTATCGGCTTTAGGATATAATCACAGCAGCCGTATTGAATTGCCGTCTTGGCATACTGGAAATCGTAATATCCGCTGAGAAATATAAATCTGGCATCCGACAGCTTATTCTCTTTTACATAGGTTAAAAATTCAATGCCGTCCATCTGAGGCATTTTTATATCAGAAATTATAAGATCATAAGTATTGTTCTTCAGCAATTCGATCGCAGTAGCGCCATTGCTTGCTTCACCGCTTATGCAGTAGCCTTCCGCTTCCCAGTCTATCAAAGCGGCAAGCCCTTTTCGGATAAACGGTTCGTCATCCACTACCAAAACCTTTAAAAGGGAATCAGCAGCCTTCATGCTTTTTGCTCCTCCTTCTTTATATCTGTCAGCGGTATCTTAATAATAACACAGGTTCCAACATCCTTTTCACTTTCAATATTTATCCTGGTCCTGGCGCCACAGCATTTTTTTAGCCGTATGCAGGCATTCAGCATACCAAGTGATGTAGATTTCTGCAGTTTTCCTATATCCGCTTCATTTAGCATCCTCTCCAGCTCTTTTGCCTCGTCCGCTTCCATTCCTACACCTGTATCCTCAACCTGGATAAAAAGATGCTTGTCCTCTTCATATATGAAGATAAAGATGGTTCCGGCATGTCCTTCCCTGTTGAAGCCATGGACGCAGGAATTTTCTACAAAGGTCACCAGAACAAGGCTGGGAATGAGATAAGAGCCGCATCCTGTGCTGACCCGGATTTTATAGTTAAAGGCATCCCCAAAGCGATACTTTTGCAGGTTTAGATAATCCTCGGTAAAGGAAATCTCCTGATCAACAGTTATCATATCCGAGCCCCAGTCGGCACTCTTGCGCATTAATCTTGCCAGACTTTCAATCATTCTGGCGGTTTCCTTCTCCCCCTTTATAACACTGTGCATCCGGATGCTCTCCAGCACATTAAACATAAAATGGGGATTTACCTGGCTGTGCAGGGCCAAAAGCTCCGCCTGCTGCCTGGCAAGGGTAAGCTCCTGCTGTTCAAGCTTGCTTTTATATTCGTTTTCAAAGAGATTCTTTATTATACTAATCATCAGATTGTAATTATCCAGCAGCTCGCTTATTTCATCCTTGCCCTCGCATTCGGGAATCAACTCAAACTCATCCAGCTTAATCCTTTTCATATAGCTTCCAAGAAGCAGCACCCGCTTGGTGATGGATCTGGAAAACAGTGAAAGCATCATGGCGGGAATCAATGCGTCCACCAGCAGCAGCACGATTAGTATCCACAGATTATTCAGCAGCTTGTCATTATAATTGGATTCATATCCGGCAAGATAGATATCATAATCATAGCCATATATGCTAAATCTCTTGTGCAGCTGTACCCTGTCCATAGGTATGGTTGACACATCATTATAGTCCGACATTATGTCTACACCTTCCTTGCCGGAGTAAAACAATATCTTGTCACCCTGGCAGACGTACACATCGGTGTTCAGAGCAGCACTTCTGATATTGTCATTGATCATGCCGTAATTTAAGTCCAGCTTCACAATCTTGGTTATATCGTTATTCCCCTGATAATTCAGTCTTTTTATAATGGACAGCATCCGTCTTTTATTAAATTCCAAATTATCAAAATAGGGATAAATAAAAACATTCTGTTCGCCCTGAATATACTGCCTGTACCATTCCTGATTCTTGACGTCATCTATGCGAAAGAAGCGCCCACCACTTATCATGGTTTCATTGTCCGAATAAAGGGTAATTCCGCTTACTAAAAACTTGGTACTGGCATTGAACACATAATTGTTAAAAATCCTGTTATAGGCATTAAGATAACTGCCATCGTTGTCATAATGCGCATCAAGAAAGTTATAGATAGATGCATTTGCATAAACATCAATTATCACAAAAACAGCACTTTCAAGCGATGATGTAATTTCGTATATAACAGAATCAACTATATTGTTGATATTCTTATCCTTTTCATCCCGGGCAGCTATAAAGGCATAATTGATTATCAATATATTGGTGACGAGAACAGGAAGGAGAACACAAAAAACATACAGGTAAAATGTCTTTGTCTTTATCTTTTTATTGTTAATAACGGCCTGCAGCCGGCCTGTTTTCCTTTTGATAAAGCCCGCAGCCTTATCCCTTATAAAAATGCCTGCTTCTCTTAGGCTCATAACCCTTCCCTCGTTCGGATATCTTTTGATCTGCATTATGCCAAAATTATCATGTTAGTTAAAAACACTTAATCATATTGTAGACTTTAGATGCTATTATGTCAAATTTTTTTAACCGCAAGGAGCCGGGCGATTTGTATAAAATGTCTAGAAAATGATGATATCATTTCATATTGTGTAACTTTATGCCAAAGGAAAAAGCCCGGATAATGAGCAAGCACCGGATCGGCTGTGCAAATCCGGCGCCTTACACCATTATTCGGGCATTTCTTTAATTTACTGATTATAAGTAATTACTTATCCATGCAGCTTTGTATAGCCGTAGCTGTTGACGATTGCCTCTAGTCTGTGCTTTTGGCTGCACATAGGACATTCATCAATCGAATAGCTCCTGTAATCCGGTATATCACCGGGCTTAAAAAGAGATTTAACCTCAATCCCGTCAACCTTATCAACTGCGCTGAACACAGCACTGATACCAACAGCAATTCCCCCATAGTATTTTATGCAGTCCAGACTGCGCCTTAGGGTATCACCTGTGGTAACGGCTCCTGCCAGCAGCAAAATGTGCTTGTTGAATACTGCCGACTGGTTGTTCTCCCTGAAAATCATCTGACCGTTTGTGTTATATACGGGATTTATAATGTAAATCGTCTGATGTGCATTCATGGACATAATCCCACCGTTGGTCAGCTCCTGGGCCAGAAAAGCTCCTATAACCTCACAGCCGTCAAGGCATACGATAGTATCCACTATGGTATTTCTTTGGTAATGCTTTGCCAGCTCCCTGGCAACCTCCTGGGCCTCGCTCTGCCTTGATTTGGTCATTGTCAGATCGATATACTGGTTTATATGGGAATTATTCGTTGCAAAATGCCCCGGAATAACCCTCAATATAAGCTTTTTATTGCTTGGTGAATAATACCTGACAATCCTGCTTTCCACGCATACATCCCCCTTACCAATATAATAATACTGATGCGCAAACCCGCTCCTATAATATATTATTATACTTATATGGATATTTGAGTCCGTTCTTTTGTATATTATTTTAATTTTATTATATCCTGTTTACTGACTTCGCGCAACATTTTCTTATTATTTAATATCATTAAGGGGTTTTGTATAAACTCATGCTATTATCAAGATATATTTACAGAAGATTCATTCTTGTTTTTGTGCTCCGTCATAGCCGGCAAAAACTTCTTGTATATTACCTCCACCCTGTTACGGTTTGCTATGAAGATATCGGCTATAAGCGGATCAAAATGGCTGCCTCTTCCTTCCGAGATTATTTTCATGGAGGCTTCAAAGGAAAATGCAGGTTTATAGGGTCTGACACTGGTTAAGGCGTCAAAAACATCCGCCAGGGCTACAATCCTTGCACAAAGCGGTATTTCCTTGCCCTTTTTGCCCTCAGGATAGCCTGAACCGTCCCATTTTTCATGATGGCTCTCAACTATCTCAATACCCATCTGAAACATCCTTTTATTGTCCTTCATATTCTGCTGTGCCTGCTTTAAAACCTCTGCCCCATAAACAGTATGAAGCTTCATTTCATTATATTCTTCAGTCGTCAGTTTTCTGGGCTTAAGCAGTATACTGTCACGAATGCCCACCTTGCCTATATCATGCAGGGGGCTGTAGCGTTCTATTCGTTCTATATAATCCAGATTGATTTCGTCCGTATACAGATTGCTTTCATACAAAAGCTCGGCTATCAGTCTTGAATACACAGCCATCCGGTTAAGATGCTCGCCGGTATAGCCGTCCCTTGCTTCCGCCAGCTTTGCCAGCGCCAGAACACTGCTGTACATAATATCATTAACATAGATATTTTTATTGAGACTAATGGCGATACTGCTGGCCAAGGTGTCTAAAAGCTTAATATGTTCGGGTTTGTAAACATTTTTATAAACGCTGGAGAAGAATATCACTCCAACCGGCTCACCGGACACCTTAAGCGGCAGGCTTATGGAAGCTCTGATTCCCGCATCAAGTATCACCTGGTTATATGGCTTTATCGGCTTACCGGCGCAATATTTCTCCAGGTCGTTAATTATCCGGGAATTGCCGGTCTGAATAAGTTCCTGAAGGCTTGTCTCCTTAATCGGCCAGCTTATTCCCGAAAACCTGTCCGGCAAGCCCTTTATACTGGCGTCGGACACCCCATATGAGGCCTTCAGGAATTTCTTATCCTCACTTATCAGGGATACTCCTATATAATTATATGGTATGAAGGCCGAGAAGGATTTGTATATAAACTGCAGCATCTCTGCAAAGGAGGAATTGTCATTAAGACTGCTGATCAATGATATTACATTTTTTATCTTCTCAAACATATCGTCTATTTCAGAAGATACAGACAGCATCCTTTTTCCCGATCCATCCCTGTTGTCCAACGTATAAAAGCCCAGTCCTATCTCGTCAATTCCGTTGTAAAGATGGGCAAAAGGCTGTAGTATATTATGACGCAGATATATGATAGCTGCAACCGTCATGCAAAGCAGCAACATTACGGCTCCGGCAACCAGATATTGCATAAGCTGCGCTTCATTGCCTGCAACAAAAATGTAACTGCAAATATAAATGATTCCGGTAAGCATCAGCAGCAAGGTTGCTATAATCAATCCAATAATTATTTTCAGTTTCCTTATAAAGCCTCGTCCTGTTGTTGTCAAAATATTTCCTCCTATGCACGCAGTAAAATTATCTGTAGTAAATCATTCTATAGCAACTTATCGATCCCATTTGTCACAAAGAGCGTGTATCTGGCTTGCAAATTTGGCAAGATCCTTATTGGCTACACCCTTGTTACGCTGTATAACAGCAATCAGGCGTTTACCTGCAAGTACAAGCTTGTCAAATACCGTATCAGCCCGCTGTGCTGCAGCCTTTCCTTGTGCAGGTATGGGCCTTCCCTCTTCAACAAAGACATTTCGGGCGAGATCATATATTGTCCCGCTATATGGAGCATATGCATCATAGCCCAATTCCTTTGTGAGATATTCGGCAAAGCGGTTACATACGCTGTCCTCACCATGAACCACAAATACCTTCTCGGGTTTTTTCTCAAAGCTGGTAAGCCACTTCAGCAAACCATTCATATCCGCATGTCCGCTTACACCCGGCAGACTTTTTATTCTGGCTGCAACCTTGATTGTCTCACCGAACAAACGGACCTCGGTCGCTCCGTTAAGCAGCTGTCGCCCCAGAGTACCTTCGGCCTGGTAGCCTACAAAAAGTATAGTGCTGTCTTCCCTCCACAAATTATGCTTAAGGTGGTGTCTTATTCTTCCCGCTTCACACATACCGGCAGCAGAAATTATTATCTTCGGCTCATCATCAAAGTTAATCGCTTTGGACTCCTCAGAGGTAATTGATGTCCTAAGACCGGGGAAGGAGATCGGATTTATTCCCTTTCTTGCCAGCTTCATAGCCTCGGAATCAAAGTAATCATACATAAATTCACTGAAAATCTGTGTTGCCTCAACCGCCAGAGGACTGTCAACATATACCTTGAAATTCTCATGCCCCCTGATAAGCTTCTGCTCCTTTATTATACGCAAATAATAAAGCAGCATCTGGGTTCTGCCTACCGCAAAGGCGGGAATCACCAGATTGCCTCCCGCATCAAGGGTTGACTGAATTACATTTGCCAATTCCGTTACATAATCGGGAGGGATATCATGGAGGCGGTCGCCATAGGTTGATTCCATAATAACATAATCGGCTTCCTTTATATACTGGGGATCATTAATAAGCGGCTGGTTTAAATTGCCGATATCACCGGAGAAGACCAGCTTTTTGGTGACGCTTCCCTCGGTAATCCATACCTCAATGCTGGCGGATCCCAGCAAATGACCCGCGTCAGTAAATCTTACCTCAATACCGTCATACAGCCTGAATTTTTCCCCATAATCATGTCCCACAAAACGTCTGACGGTTTCAAGCGCATCCTCCATGTTATATATAGGAACATACAGCTCATCCCCTGAACGCTTTTTCTTGCGGTTCCTCCATTCGGCTTCAGCAACCTGTATATGGGCACAATCACGAAGCATGATGTTGCACAGGGAGGCAGTTGCTCTGGTGGAATGTATTTTCCCCCTAAAGCCCCTGGCATAAAGCATCGGAAGCTTTCCCGAGTGATCAATATGGGCGTGGGTGAGCAATACAGCATCAATATCCACTGCCGAAACCGGAATCTCCTGATTTTCGAAGGTATCCCTTCCCTGCTCCATCCCGCAGTCAATAAGTATATTCCTGCCGCAGGCTTCCAGTAAAAAGCAGCTGCCTGTCACCTCATGGGTTGCACCCAAAAATACAAGCTTCATCCTAATACCTCCTTCTCATTTGAATTGTCAGTAAGAATACAGCTAACGCTTCAAGCTTCTTACCATTTCCTTGTCCACCTTGTCCACTCTGTTTGATTCTATGATTTTTTGTATTGCCTTATTATGGGTAAAAGTATCAAGATTGTTATTTTTAAGATACTCAAGTGTCAGCTTGGGACAGTTTACGTAATACATGGACAGCACCCATGCAATCGCCATCCTGGCATAATAGCCCTCATGCTTTATCCTGTCAAAATGCGAAAAAGCCTGGGAGGCATATTCCTCGCTGAGATAATGCAGGAGCATGACCACCCCAAAGCGTATCTCAAATTCCCTATCAGAATGAAAATAAGGCTGAATAAAATCCCAAACCAGCTCTTTATGCGTATCCGCCAGCTTCAGTGAGCTGCAGAAGCTGTCACATACCGGCCAGCAATCGATTTTTGGAACAAAATCAGCCACCATAAGCAGCTTTTCTTCCGGGCTTACCTTGCAGCCGCAGATAACAAAGCCCTGCAGCATAAGCTCCTCCATGCTGTCGCAAGGATTCTTAAGATAGCCCTTCCAGTCATTTTTCAGTATTTCTTTGGCCAGCTTCCGAAGCAGAGGTAATCTCACCCCAAGGATATTATCCTTGCCGGGTGTCAGAGATGCACTGAAATTTCGGTATTTCTCATCCGCCAGCTCCATTAGCCTTTTTCTGACATCTAACATGCAAGTTCCTCCAGCTTTTCTTTATCTATAATTCTTATACTTCCCCTGTCAAGCTTGACCAATCCGATATTTTGAAAATATTTCAGCATGCGGGTAACCACTTCACGGGCGGTTCCGAGGTGGTTTGCTATTTTTTCATGGGTGATAAGCAAAACATCGGAAGCATCAATATCTGACATTTCAAGCAGAAACTGTGCCAGCCGCTTGTCAAAGCTTGCAAAGAGCGCCTGCTCCATAATCCAGACAAGCTCGGAAAAACGCCTGGTTAAAATGTTGTTTATAAAAATCTGAACCGGCAGGGATTCTGAAGAAAGCTTTTTTATGGCAGAAGTCGGTATCAGATAGGCCTGTGTATCCTTCTCGACCTCAATATGCAGTTCAAAAGCTATGTTTTTCATCATACAGGATGCCGAAAATATACAAACATCACCATCAAACAAGCGGTAAAGGGTAATCTCCTTGCCGCTCTCAGATATAATATAAGTCCTTATCTGTCCTTTGTATATGAGAAATAAGCCCGAACAATTTTCGGCCCCTCCCTGCATAATTTCACCTTTATTAAAATGCTTCATTACAAGCGCCTGCTGCAGACTAAGCTGCTGCTTTGCATCAAGCTCCCTAAAAAAGCTTAGCTTATCATGCAAAAAGGCCAGATCCTCCTGCTGAACAGACATATAAACCTCCTGAATACGGACTGATGAAAGCATATTTGAAACATGTATAAGAAAATACTATATAGATAATTTTACAGCAAGATATTAAAAATTTCCAAATTAAATATTCTATAAAAAATTCGAGTGAATTTTATAGGATTTTTATTTTTTAAGCAAAATTCGGAGCCTGCAAAGCATAATAAAAATGCATGCAGTCGACCTTGGTATTATTTTATCCTACAGCCACACTGCATGCAATGTTTTATTCTATATTTTACTGTGTCTTTCCGATTCAACTATTCATTAAGCATCTTAAGAATATCCTTCTTGGGCCGCACCCCTACCGCCTGGGCAGATACCCGGCCATCCTTTATTACCATCAGCGTCGGAATACTCATTATCCTGAAACGGGATGCAAGTAGCGCCTCCTCATCTATGTTGACTTTGCCGACCTTTGCAACTCCCTTAACTTCCTCCGCTATCTCATCTATAGTCGGAGCCACCATCCTGCAGGGAGCGCACCAGGGTGCCCAAAAATCCAGCAATACCGGTTCCTTTGAATTAAGTACCTCTTTATCGAAATTTTGCTCTGTAATCCTTATCACAGCCATAATATAACCTCCATTCCTTATCTTATATAAGCTTATGCAGGCCTGCCTGCTGCAGCCTGTGCAGCCATCCATTTTGCTCCTGCAATTTCATCTTCCGGTTATACTATACTGCAACAGGAAGCATATGTCTGTGATATTGTCACAATTTACTTTTATTTATATAAGAAATTTTCATTCACTTTTTGCCGAAGGCTTTTCAGGCTTTATCTTTCCTCCCTGAAATAATTTATACCGCATCCTGCCGGTTGAACTCCCTTCTTGGTCTTTTTCATGGATGTGATAATCAAAATGAGAGTTGTGATAAGGAATGGAAGCATAACATAAAAGGCATTTGGAAGCTCAATAATATTTCTGGGGACATAAAACTGCAGAACCGAAAATGCGCCGAACACCAAAGAGCCAAAGATTGCCTTCGCAGGATTCCAGGCTGCAAAGATAACCAGGGCCACAGCAATCCAGCCCTGGCCGTTGACAACATTGCTGTTGTTCCAGATGCCTCCCCCGTTAATAAGGGAAAGATAGGCTCCGCCCAGGGCACAGATACCCCCTCCAAGGCAAATATGAATATATTTTACAGCGTATACATTGATTCCGGCGGCATCTGCAGCTGCGGCAGATTCACCTACTGCCCGCATATTCAGACCTGCCCTGGTCCTGCTCATATATATGGTGCAAATTACAGCAATGATTATCGATATGTAGACCAAAGGATTATGGGAAAAGAGAAGCTTGCCAAGCACCGGTATATCCCCCAAAAGAGGCAGGGGCTGTTCCGATATGGATTTTATAAAGCTTTCCGAAAGCTTGGGAGAGCCTCCCGCCTTGCTTATCATTGATTCACCGAAAAATTTGGCATAGCCTGCTCCGAATATTGAAAGGGCCAGACCCGTCACATTCTGGTTTGCCATAAGGCTTACCGTAAGAAGCGCATATATCATGGCCGCGAGCACTCCTGTTCCGAAGGCGGCCAAAAGGGCAAGGGCAAGGCTGTCGGTTTTATATGCAGTGTAGAAGCTGACAAAGGCTCCCATAAACATCATGCCCTCAACACCCAGATTGAGGTTGCCGCTTTTTTCAGTCATTATCTCGCCGGTGGTGCCAAACAGCAAGGGACATCCGGCTTTTATTGCAGCGAACAGAAAGTTAATTATCATAGCTTTTTCCTTACCTTTCTAAATACAATACGGTATCTGGTAAAGAAGTCCATGCCCAGTATGGTAAACAGAATGATACCCTGCAGTATGCTGGAAACCGACTGGGACAGACCGTAACTGCTTTGCATAACACTGCTGCCCTTCTCCAGAATGGCAAAAAACATGGTCACTATAAGAATAATCAAGGGATTCAGTCTGGCAAGCCATGCTACTATTATGGCAGTAAAGCCGACTCCTCCGGCGACCCCGTCACCTAAGGTATGAGCCGCTCCCGATACCTGAATCATACCGGCCATACCGCATATAGCCCCGCTGATAAACATAGTACGCATGACAATCTTTTTAACATTCATTCCGGCATAGCGGGCGGTATTTACGCTTTCACCCACTACACTGATTTCATAGCCCTGCTTTGAATACTTCAGATATATAAACATAACCAATGTCAGTATAAGTGCAATCAGCCAGCCTGCATGCACTCCGAAAATTAAATCCAGTCTGGCATTTTTGTCAAATGAGGCTATCTTGGGAAAGCCCGATGAGCTGGGATCACGCCAGGGGCCTTCCGTCAGGTATTTGATCATATATAGAGCTATATAATTAAGCATCAGAGTAAATAAGGTCTCATTGGTGCCAAACTTGGTCTTAAAGTATGCCGGTAACAGTCCCCATAAGCCGCCTCCCAGCATTCCTGCCAAAAACATTACAAGCAGCAGCAAATAATGGGGCAAATGAGCCCAGAAGAGGGCAAAATATGTGGCAAAAATCCCTCCCATTATTATCTGGCCTTCCGCACCTATATTCCAGAATTTCATCTTAAAAGCGGGAGTGATGCCCAAAGACGCTATCAGGAGGGGAATTGCTATCTTTATGGTACCGCTTGCTGCAAGCTTGCTTCTCCATGCTCCCTGCAAAATCGACCAATAGATATCTGTCGGATTGTGGCCGATTATAAGAATGAAAGCTCCTCCCGCAGCTATGGCAATGGCCAGACCCAGCAGAGAAAGGAGGGCCGTCTTTGTATAGCCCAGCTCGGCCTTCTTAACTACACGCATCAGAGGTTCTTTTATGCTATGTGCATTGTCCTTCATTAGTTATTTCCCCCTTCCTGCAGGTCAGGTCTGTCACTAGCTGCGCCGGTCATCAAAAGCCCCAGCTCTTCCTTGCTGACCTCTTTTGCATTCACTATACCGGTAATTCGGCCATGGCACAGAACCATTATGCGATCGCATAGCTCCAGCAAAACGTCCAGATCCTCACCGATGAACAGGATGGCGACACCCTTTTTTTTCTGTTCATTCAGCATATCGTATATGGTATAGGATGAATTTATATCAAGTCCTCTCACAGGATATGCAGTTATGAGTACATTAGGGTCAGATTCGATCTCCCTGCCTAAAAGTACCTTTTGCACATTTCCACCCGAAAGCTTCCTGACAGGGGCATCAACACTCGGGGTTGCTATATCAAGCTGCTCAACAAGCCTTCTTGCCAGAGCCCTCGCTTCCTTTTTTCTAACAAAGGGGCCTTTGCCCTGATAATATTTTTTCAGCAGCAGATTATCAACAAGGCTCAGGGAAGCGGCCAGCCCCATACCCAGACGATCCTCAGGAATAAAGCTCATACTGATGCCAAGATTGATTATTTCCTTAGGAGATTTGCCAATCAGATTTTCCTTATTATACAGTATTGCCCCCTTCTTTACAGGCAGCAAACCGGCTATAGCTTCACACAGCTCCTTCTGGCCGCTGCCGGCCACACCTGCCACTCCCAAGATCTCGCCCTTTTTAAGATTAAAGGAAATATCCCTGATGGTTTCAAAGCCCTCCTCATCCGCCACTGTAAGATGATGTACCTCCAGCAGGCTTTCGTCATATTCCGGCTCAGGACGGTATATGGAAAGCTCAACCGATCTTCCCACCATAAGCTCGGTTAGCTCCTTAATGTTTGTTTCGGCAGTATTGACAGTGGCAACGCTTTGCCCCTTACGCAAAATAGTTACCCGGTCACTGATTTCCATAACCTCATTCAGCTTGTGGGTAATGATAATTATGGCGCAGCCCTCCTGCTTCATCCTCCTGAGGATATCAAAAAGCCTCCTTGTTTCCTGGGGTGTTAATACCGCTGTCGGCTCATCGAGTATCAGAATATTGGCATTACGGTAAAGCACCTTGAGTATCTCTACCGTCTGCTTCTCACTGACGGACATATCGTGTACCTTTTTTAAGGGATCTATCTCCAGACCAAAACGCCTGGAAATGCTTCTGATTTTTTCTGCCCTGGATTTTTTAAGGAAAAGCCCCTTTTCCTTTGAGCCCATAATTATATTGTCGGCTGCCGTCAGGGATTCCACCAGCTTGAAATGCTGATGAATCATGCCAATTCCCAATTTGATGGCTGCCTTGGGTGAATTGATTACAACACTTTTGCCGTTAATAAAAATAGAACCGCTGTCCGGCTTATATATGCCCGACAGCATGTTCATCAGGGTAGTTTTTCCCGAACCGTTTTCGCCAAGCAGGGCGAGAATTTCACCCTGCCTGACGGATAAATCTATACCGGCATTAGCCACTACCGGGCCAAAGCTTTTGGTAATCTGCTTCAGTTCGATTGCCATTACATCATTATTCATAGCTACCTCATATGTAATTAATCTCTGATAATTGCCGGGTAAAATCTAACATCGGTTATCATAATATTTCTGTTATTCAGCTACTACATTTCTGTAATACCAGTTCATCTTTCCACCGGTTATATCAGAATCGGAGAGGAACTCGCCCTCCTTGCAGATCTGGTTGCCTTCGTTGTCAAAGATATCGCCTTCAAACACCTTATAGCCATCCAGTATCCTCTTTCTTGCAGCCTCAATTGCCTCAGCCGTTCCATCGGCGCAATTTTCAGACAGAGGGGAGATATCAACAAGGCCATCCCCCATACCGCCAAAGTAATTCTCATTTGTCCAGTTTCCTTCAATAACGGCCTTTACAGCTGCTGTATAGTAAGCGCCCCATTTCCATATGGGAGCTGTCAGATGTGCCTTCGGTGCATCCTTGGTCATGTCGGAGTTATAGCCGCAGCCCCATACTCCTCTTTCCTCTGCTGCCAGCTGAGGTGCTGTTGTGTCGGCATGCTGGGCGATTACATCACAGCCCATATCAAGAAGAGCCTCTGCTGCCTGCTTCTCAAGTGTGGGATCAAACCAGGTGTTGGTTACCTTTACATATACCTTTGCATCAGGATTTACAGATTCAATTCCCATTGCAAATGCGTTAATTCCACCGGTAACCTCGGCATTGTCCTTGCCCATGGCGGCAACATAACCGATTTTATTGCTCTTAGTTTTCAGACCTGCTGCAATACCTGCAAGATAACGGGCCTGATAGATCCTTCCGAAATAATTGTTGAAATTCTTGTCATTACTCTTGTAGCCTGAGCAGTGGGAGAAGATTATATCAGGATGCTCCTCCGCCATTTCAGCCATCATGTCCATATAGCCCCAGCTGGTACCAAATATAATATGGGCACCCTCTTCAACGCATTCCTCAAGGGCTGTCTTTATTGCAACCGCATCCGTATCATCCACATTGTTTTTGCGGATAATCTGATTATCGGCAAGTCCCAGCTCCTTCTGCATGGCTATAATGCCCTGATCATGAGCATATGTATAACCGGCTCCGTCTGCAGGATTACCGATATGAATTACAGCAACCTTAATTTTGTCCTTGGATATGCCGGCCGACGCACCGCCGCTTTCCTTGCTGTCACCCGTCTTTTTGCAGGCTGTCATAGATACAGCCATGGCAACTATAAGCAGTAACGTTACTAACCTCTTCAGCATTGCAATATTTCCTCCTTAAATAAAAAATGTTTTGGTAATATTGTTTTAAAGCTTTTATATACAAGGCTGTGCAGCCTTATCAGTCCTGTCTGCGAAATATTATTCCATTTATCTCATCCATGGACTCGATTATCGCCAATGATTCGACACGAAGTCCTTTTTGCCTCAGGAGCTTTCCTCCCTCCTGGAATGCCTTCTCTATTACAATCCCTGCACCAACCAAAGTGGCATCTGCATCCTCGACCAGCTTGGACAAGCCTAAAAGCGCATTGCCGTTGGCCAGAAAATCATCAATTATAAGCACCTTGTCCTCCGGCCCCAGAAAATCCTTAGAAACCATTATCTCATACTCACGACCGTGAGTGAAGGATTCCACCTTGGCTGTATATACATCACCGGCTATATTTTTCGTCTTGCTCTTTTTGGCAAAAACCACTGGTACCTTAAAATATCGAGCAGCTATACAGGCTATGCCAATTCCTGAGGCTTCTATGGTCAATATCTTACTTACCTCACAATCGGCAAATCTTCTTTTAAACTCTAATCCCAGCTCTTCAAACAGGTCTATATCCATCTGATGGTTCAAAAAGCTGTCGACCTTCAATATATTGCCTGCCCTTACCTTGCCGTCCCTTCTGATTCTGTCCTCCAATAGCTTCATAATGCACTCAACGCCTTCCTTAACTGCTGATCATATATCAGTTTATATCCGAACCTCTTAAAATAAAAATCCATATAGTTATCTTATACTTAGCAATTTCATTTTACAATTTAATATAATTAATAAGAAACATAACTATATCTAATAAAATGGTTGTAATTAATTCCATTCTCCCCCAATTGTGGAGAACTGACAGGCAATCAGCCTCCTGTCCCGTACAGGCCTGCGCTATAAACGGATTCTTATTAAGCTTCCGGCTGATTTTGTTATATTATGATCTCGGCGCTAATATATTTCTACTGTAATAATAAATAGGAGCAAAATCATGCAATCTTCTTTGAACCTTGTCAACAATCCAACTGATGAGCAGAGGCGCAGGATGCTGAAGGAGACCTGCGAGAATGCCGGCAGGCCGGAGGATTATGATTACATCCTTCAATATTTAAGCCCGCCTCCTGAAATTACCAGCATTGTACCGGCAGGGGCCCTTAAGGGGGTAAAAATAGGCATAGTTGGCGGAGGACTGGCCGGTTTGGCTTCTGCCTACGAATTGCGCAAGCTTGGTGCCGATATCACTATTATGGAGGCAAATACTGACAGAATCGGCGGTAGAGTATACACCTACTACTATGATGCAAATGGTCAGTATTACGGGGAATATGGCGCATACAGAATTCCGGTTTCCCATGAAACGACCTGGTTTTATATCAATATTTTCGGATTGGACACCACATCCTTAACTCCCCCGAAACGCAACAATTTTTATTACGTCCATAATGTCCGGATAAGGGTTACTGATTCTATAGAGCAATATATCTATCCCAAATATAATCTTACCTCCGAAGAGCAAAATACTCCCTGGAGAGCTCTTAAGGAATATGCCGATACATACCGTTTTCTGCAGCTGACAGCTGAGGAACGCTCCCAGCTTATACGTATCCTGCCTGAATACTCTCCGGAATTTCTTTCCTTAACTGAAATCAGTCTCAGGCAAAATTACGAAATGCTTGGCTTAAGCCAGGGGGCAATAGAACTGATATCCGGTCTTGACCCGGCAGCAGGTGCCCTGCTTAATGTAAGCTATGCCGATATTGCCTCTGATGATTACAGCTTTGATTTTGTAAATATATTTGGAATCCAGGGGGGGATGGTAAAACTTCCACTAGCCTTCTTTGACTCATTTAAATCAAAAAATCCAAAGGGATACGGCAGCCTGTCCCAGTCCCAGATAGGCAGCGTATCCTACAAGGCCGGCCATATAGTAACAGGCATATATCTGTCGGATTATAAAAACAAGATAGTGCTAAAATACAGGAACAGGATTGACGGCAATGATGCAGCCGATATTTTTGATTATGTAATATGCACAATACCTCTGACCGCCCTGAGAACCGTTGATATAAGGCCCCGTTTTACAAACTCCAAGATACAGGCGATCATGGAGCAGTATTATACGGACGCAATGAAGGTCTCATTCTTCTGCAACAGACGCTTTTGGGAGCGAAATACCGATTATGGCAATATAATCGGCGGAATATCCTTTACGGATTTGCCGATTCAGTCTATCTTATATCCGCCTGATCATAACAGCTACCTGCCGGAAGCCAGCTGCACCAGCGAGGAGCCCGGAGTTCTTACAGCCTCCTATACCCTGGCTCATAATTCAGTCCGGCTCGGCGGAATGTACGACAATCTAAGATACGAGACAATAAGGCAGAATGTTGAGGAGGTTCATGGTCTGCCCAGGGGATTCTTAAGCTCCTTTGTTCAATATCACAAGGCTGTTCACTGGAATGCCGAGCCCTTGTACCGGGGCGCTTTTAGTCTTGATTTGCCCGGACAGAAGAAGCTTTTTTCATATGAGCTGCAGCAGCCTGAATATAACGGCAGATTATATCTGGCGGGTGAGCATGTGTCTGCCAAGCACGGCTGGATGCAGGGAGCCCTGTACAGCGCTAAAGACACAGCCAACAGGCTGGCAATGCATTTTTTCAGCAAATATGTGTAATAAAGCGTTACTTAGGGACCTTGTGACTGAGGTAGCATGGCAAAGGTAGGGTGACAGAGGAAATCGCTACTGAAACTTATAATCCACAGTGTCACAGGAGGTGGAAGCTGTCTATAAGGGCATATACATCTCATACTGGGCCAGCTCATTTCTTGCAAAGCCCATTTTTCTGACAAAGCCCTCAAGCGCAGCATTATTTGGAAAGCTGATATGCAAAGCTTCCAGCTTCAGGCTGCCCACCGCATGGGAAAGAAGGCTGCTTGCCAAGCCCTGGTGGCGGAAGAGAGGCCTTGTATACAGGAAATATATTTTTCCTGACTGCGCAATGCATAAAGCAGCCACAAGAGCATCTTCCTGATATATTCCATAGTTTTTAACACCACTTACCCCTTTTGCATAATCAATTCCATTCTGCCAGTTAATGTGGGTATCTATGCCTGCAGCAAGCTCTGTTATCTGTTCCCAGTCAAGCTCTTTAACCTCATGCCGGCAGTCATTAAAGATATCTGAGGCTGGTTTTAAATCAAAATATTGCAAATCATATATCTTTTGATAGCCAAGCTTTTTATAAAATTTTATAGCCCTGTCATTGCCTACTATTACCTCAAGAAACAGCTGCCTGCAGCCTAAGTCCATCGCCAGCTGACGATGAAGCTCAAATAGAGCCTTGCTGACCCCAAGGCCACGGTATTCCGGAACTACACTAAGCGCTCCACAACGTAGTGTCAGGGTGCCCTCGTAATTTTTCAAGCCGCTAAAAATAATTCCAACAGGCTTTTCATCATCCAGTGCAATAAATGAATAATCCAGCCTGTTGCCCTCTCTTTCAAAAAAGGCAGAGTAAAAATGCTCCCAGCCAATTGTCGTTTTGATAATATAATCTGCAAATCCTGCCTGAAAGGCCTCATAAACCAAATGTAAATCCACTTCACTGCATTTTTTATAGCTAATCATGTTCTGCTCCTTCCTGAGACTAAAATCTCAGTTATATTGTTGTCATTGCTTCAATCAGTTAACCTTGTGATAATACGGATGAGCTTTGCTCTGTCTGCTTTACTGGATGAACTTCTTCATCTGAACCGGATTGCCTGCCGAAAGCAATCACAATAAATAGATTGCTTATGCAACAGGCCGCTAATAAAAAGCATGCTCCATGTAATAATATCACATAAAGAGCATGCCTTCCATAAAAACATATTACCGGCAGAGCCTTAATAAGGCTGCCCTGAAGCCTCAAGGCAGCCTGTTATGTATCTTATTTTTATGCTTAATTTTTAAAGCTTAGTTATTTCTGCTTTCTTCTAAGTGCTACAGCACCGGATGCAAGAAGAGCAGCACCAAGGCCATATACAACTCCTAATCCTACAACACCGGTCTTAGGTGCAGCAGCGGGAGCCTCATTTGCAGCTTCCTCTACAGGAGCAGCTTCTTCTGCAGGAGCAGCATCATCAGCAGATGCCTTGCCATGTGTAAGAAGGATATTGCCTGCCTCATCCTTGAAATCCATCTGGGTAACTGTAACATCACCATTCTGGTTGTTTACGAACACAACAACTTCACACCACTGTGAACCTAATGTACCATCCATAGGGAAGTTAACAACCAATTTTCCATCCAGGGTCTGTCCCGGATAATCTGTAGGCGCCCAGCCACCATCATTGGAGTTATAAACAAGCTGAAGATCGAACGTAGCATTTCCTTCAAATGTAATGTCAACAGATTTTACCTTTGTAGCTACATCAGCGTTTGAAATAAACTCGCCGCCACCGATCAGCTTAACCCAGCAATCATAATTGTCGTCGGGGAAGCTGAAAGGCAATTTGTTGGAGGGATCCTTAGCAAATGCTGTTCCCACCATGGTGGACAGAACAAATACCATTGCAATAAAACCAACTAATACCTTCCTTAACTTCATTTCATTATCCTCCTTAAAAAATACTGATAGTATTTCTAGCAACTTAAATTCTAGCATTATAAAATATGCTTGTATATGCCAATAATTCATAAATTTAGAAAACAAAATTTATGCAACTCTCAAAATACTTATAAATTTTTAAGTGGATTTTACAACATATGTGACAAATCACTATTATATGTGCCGTTATACAGCTTTAATTATATTATAACCTGCATTTTTTTGGCAACTCCACCTGACAAAGAATAGTAATGCTCTTTATATTTGATTGGAAAAGGGATTATATTAGGCGAAGCAGATAAGGCGGCTGCTATTGATGACACCAGATATATGCCAGATGAAAGCTATATTGGAATAAGGGAGAGAATCAATAGTGGTCTTCCTCTGCCATAAGAAATTTTTAGCTTATGGTATTTTTATATATAATCTCTTCTTCTTATTGGCATAATAATAAAAATAAGTTTACTCAGACAAGCAAATATGCCGATAAGGAGTGTCAATATGAATACAAGCAATCAGGAAACAAACAAGGGTAAAGGAACAACACGGATACCAAATAAATTAGTTAATGAAAAATCCCCTTACTTATTACAGCATGCATATAATCCGGTCAAATGGTATCCCTGGTGTGATGAGGCCTTTGAAAAGGCTAAGAATGAAAATAAGCCCATTTTCCTATCAATAGGCTGTTCCACCTGCCATTGGTGCCATGTGATGGCCCATGAAAGCTTTGAGGACGAAGAGGTGGCGGAGCTTCTAAATGAGGCCTTTGTAAGTATCAAGGTGGACAAGGAGGAGCGCCCTGACATTAATGCCGTATATATGACCATTTGTCAGGCCACTACCGGTCAAGGCGGCTGGCCGCTAACAATCCTTATGATCCCTGACAAAAAGCCATTTTTTGCAGCAACATATCTTCCGAAGGATCCGGGCTACAATCTGATAGGGCTTTATGATCTGCTGAGCGAGGTTAAAAGAAGGTGGGAGCAGGACCCGGCCGATCTGCAGAATACGGGAAACAAACTGGCCGACATAATAAAACGGGAGTTTGAAAGCTCCCTGGATCCTGCAGAACCAAGCAAGGATATGATTAACCTGGCTGTAACCCAGTTTAACCAGTCCTTTGATCATGAATTCGGCGGCTTTGGTTCTGAACCCAAGTTCCCCAGCCCTCATAATCTTTTGTTCCTTCTCCGTCATTCATATTATGAGGCAGACCAGAGGGCACTTTATTTGGTCGAGCATACTCTGGAGCGTATGTATCGGGGCGGTATCTTCGACCATATCGGTTACGGCTTTTGCAGATACTCCACCGATGCAAGATGGCTGGTTCCTCATTTTGAAAAAATGCTTTATGACAATGCCCTGCTTGCTTTAACCTATACCGAAGCCTACCAGTATACAAAAAAGGAATTCTACCGTTCTGTGGCTGAGCAAATATTTGAATATATCCGCCGTGAAATGACCAGCCCTGAAGGCGGCTTCTACTGCGCACAGGATGCCGACAGCGAAGGAGTAGAGGGCAAATATTATGTCTTTACCCCGGATGAAATTAACAGGGTACTGAACAAGGAAGACTCTGCCTCAGAGGATGCATCCTTTGCGTGCAACTATTTTAATATTACAAACGAGGGAAATTTTGAAGGTTATTCAATTCCTAACCTGATACAGACAAATGAAATAATATCTTCAGACAACGAACAGCTAAGACGGGTCTGCAGCAAATTGTATACCTACCGCCTTATCCGCTCCAGACTTCATAAGGATGACAAAATCCTGACCTCATGGAATGCTCTTATGATTACAGCCTATGCCACTGCCGCAAAAGTGTTCAGGAATTCTGATTATGCGGATGTGGCAAAGCGGGCTGCACAGTTTGTCAGCAACAATCTGATGGACGAAAGCGGCAGGCTTTTCATCAGGTACCGCGATGGCGAGGCTGCTTTTCCCGGCCTTATTGACGACTATGCCTTCTACTGTATGGCTCTTCTTGCCCTTTATGATTGCAGCTTTGACGAGCGCTACCTAAAGCAGGCATGCGCTCTTGCAGATAAAATGTATGAGCTTTTCTGGGACGACAAATACGGTGGCTTTTTCCTTTATGCCAAAGACGCCCAGCAGCTAATCTATCGTCCGAAAGAGGTATTCGACGGTGCCATTCCATCAGGCAACTCGGTGGCAGGCTATGTTCTGCAGAGGCTGGCAAATATTACAGCAGACAGTAAATATATCCGGCTGGCAGACAGACAGCTGCGCTTCCTTGCCGGTCAGATATCCGATTATCCTGCGGGATTTAGCTTCAGCCTTATGGCCTTTCAGTCGGCTCTTTACCCCTCCAGGCAGATTGTATGTGTGGCGGTACGCAGCGACTCATCAAGGGCCAATAACCACGAAGTAAACGATCCGGAAAATTACGAAGAGTTATCTGATTATCTGTCCGATAATTATGAGCCTAATACCGTTGTCCTGCTGAAAACCGAGGAAAATGCAGAAAAGCTGAAGGAGATAGCCGATTTTGTCGAGGATTACATGGCTATAAATGACAGAACCACATACTACATCTGCGAAAATCATCATTGCATAGCTCCCAGCAATGAATTGATATCGGGGAATAAGAATTAAACTGTTAAGATTAATCGGCTGACTGCATATTATATAGTAATACAATCCATGAGGTTTTATATATGCAATGCAGATGGAGATATGAAACAATAATAGACGATCGTGATTTGCATATTCTTTATACCGCTTTGCAAAAGCACAAGGATGAATATGATTACTATCCACTGGTTGTAGCAAAGCGGGATGAAGCCGGATCGAACTATCGTTTCCTGTGCATTGCGGCACTAAAGACAAAGCCGGAATATGCATCTCATCTTGCCGAGATTGGGGTATATGTGCCTCCGGCAGGCAAGCCTTACGCCACATGTCTGTACAGGAGGGACTTTGATCAGATATTTCCTTACTGGTAAAATATGCAAAGCTCATGAATATATTATTATGAGAATTTTCTATTATATTAAAGGAGCTGCCTGTCAGACAGCTCCTTTTTATTTGCTTTTTCTATTGCTTTTTCTATAACCTTTATTCATATTTTATCCATTTCAGCCATATAGCTTGTTATACAGCAAGTCTCTGTCTTTCAAAATATGCTACATTTATTTTAGCAAATATGCAGCCGCCTTCTTAATCATATCCTGATGCACCTTCTGAACCACATTTGTTGTATGGGTCCTGCTGTTTTTGAAATGAATATCCATAACACCGCTGCAGCCGTTATTTTTTACCGCATCAAGATTTACTCCATATCCGTAACCACCACTGCGCCCTCTTACATATTTATTCGCTGCAGCAGAGTCCAGACCGGCATGAGGCATAGCCGTCATCGAGCCGGCTATAACATAATTGTCAATCTCAACAATTACGGCTCTTCTCTCCCAGCTGAAGCCACCCCATATATCCTTGATTATTTGAGTATCCTCCTTGGTCAGAGGCTCTACATCCGCATGATTTGTACCGTATGTTCTCTTTACACTAAAGCTCAAACCGGTTTCCACATCGGTTACGACAGCATTTTCCCCTCTTTCCCAAACCTTTTTTACTGTTGTAAACCAGTCAAAGGAGCCGGCCTTTTTGTCAGTTCTGTCGGATTCCGCTGACAGGGATGAGGCCGAAATAAGAGAAAGCTCATCATCAGCAATATCTGCCGTCATGTCAACTGTACTGCCTGCGACCGACTTAAGAGCAGCATATGTCTGCCTGCCAACTATCCCGTCGACATATAAACCATTTGCCCTCTGGAAACGTTTCACAGCCTCTTTGGTAATGCTCCCGTAATATCCTGTAACCTTGCTGTATGTAAAATATCCCAGATTCTTAAGCTCGCTTTGTATTTGTTCTACTTCATTTCCTCTTGAGCCAAACTTTAATAACGTAGCAGCAGACGCATCAACAGGTGACATTGCTATAACTGCTGCCGCCAGGCATGCTCCGCATTTTGCCAAAAAACCTTTTTTCATATGCCTCTCTCCTTACTTCCTCATTATTGTATAGACTTTGCCTGTTCAAGAGAATTATATTACATAAATATTAATATGTCAATTTATTTCATAATATTTATGTAACATTTAATTAACCATTATGTAACATATGGAAAGCCACCCCTATTTATCCATAACCGCTTACAACTGCCATATGACATTAAATTTTGCCAATAAAAAATCCCCTACATTTGTAAAAATGCAGGAGACATCTTTAAAATAGTTTTTTCATCCTATACCATTATATCATTCAGCTTCTTAAGCAGCTTTTCCATTGTCTCAATTTCTTCTTTAGTAAAATTTTCTCTTATGGTTGCCATCAGCTCAGCATTATATGAAGCATTCATACCATAATTCTTTGAAAACTTGTCGGTTACCTCCAGAAAATATTCTCTTCTATCTTCAAGTGATAAAACCTTTCTTACATATCCCTTTTCAATCAGATTGCTGATGCGATATGTTGCATTAGGCTGCGATATATTCACATAATTTGCAAACTGGCGAACAGTAGGTCTGTTTAACAAAAAGATAACTTCCACACAATACGACTCTGTCGGGCTTAAGCTGTCCTTATCCTCATTGACACTTGAGAATAAATTCTTACAGTAATTGTTGCGGAACTTATAGTATAATTTCTCAAATTCTTTTTCAAGCATTATCATTCGCTCCTATCAAACATTAAATTGGTTTATTAACTAAAGCTTATAATGATATTAAATGATACTATTTCTTTATTATTATATACATTCCAATCAGAAAAAAGCAATTGCTTATTTTAATTATTTAGGCTTCCATATAATAGCATTAAGGAAAATAACTACAGAACTTAAAAAAGATAATCCTTTTTGCTTCCCACAAAGCATATCTATATGGTATAATGACCAAAATAGCTTACTAATCCCATTCTATTTTCATGGAATGATTTAAGCCTTGTCATAAATAATCTTGTATGTATAAATGATTAATTAACAGACCAAAGATAAGCAAAAGCTTTATTCTGCAGGAATTCCTCAAAATACCTATAGAATAAAGGAAAATGTACATAATACCAAGAATCAGTATACATAGATTTTATTTTATTTTATCAAATAATTAACAAATATACTATCAATAATTGATTTTCGTTTTTTTTTCGGGTCATATTTTTCGTTTTGTTTTCGATTTATGCTTCAGGAGTGATAAAATGCCTGCATTAAATGTATCAGCCACCAGTATTAATATCTTTATCGTGTTTTTGGAGGGAGTTTTGTCCTTCTTTTCACCGTGTGTAATACCCCTTATACCTGTTTATGTCAGCTATCTGGCGGGTAATGCCAAAATAAGCACTGAGGACGGCAGGGTTAAATACATCCGCAAAAGGGTGTTCCTTCATACCCTTCTGTTTGTACTGGGTATTTCTAGTGCTTTCTTTATTCTGGGCATGTCGGTGAATGCATTAAGAATTTTTTTCAACTCATATCAGATGGCTTTTGTCCGTGCAGGTGGATTGCTTATAATATTTCTGGGCCTGGTTCAGACCGGAATTATTAAACTAAGCTTCCTGCAAAGAGAGCATCGTTTTAATTTTAATATCGGAGAACGCAGGATGAGCCCTCTCCTGGCCTATATCATGGGCTTTACCTTCAGCTTTGGCTGGACACCCTGCATTGGCCCGGCGCTTTCATCCGTCCTGGTATTGGCTGCCGGCAGCGACAGCAGACTGGCGGGGAATCTCTTGATATTGGTTTACACCGCAGGCTTTGTCATTCCCTTTATGCTGCTGGGCCTGTTCACAACACAGGTATTGAACTTCCTGAACAGGCATAAAAAGGCCTTAAGATATACCGTAAAGGCTGGAGGAATTTTATTGATTATAATTGGCTTTTTAACTCTAACCGGCTGGATGAATTCAATATCCAGATATCTTAACTCATTTACCGCCTCCTTAGGCGAGCAAACAGGCGCTCCCTCCCCGACCGAAGAGGCCGATAGCGGCAACAGGGACGAGCAAGCTACTGACAATGGAAACAAAGATGCTGTAAATGATAAGAATGATACCACTGATGAAAACGCATCATCAGAGAAGGAAAAATATCCCGCCTTCGATTTTACCCTTGTAGATCAAAACGGAACTACTCATACCTTATCGGATTATAAAGGCAAGGTAGTATTTTTAAATTTCTGGGCTACCTGGTGTCCTCCATGCAAAAAGGAGCTTCCGGATATCGAAGAGCTGTACAGGGAATACGGTGAAAACAGCTCTGATGTAATCTTTCTTAGCATCACCAACCCTGTCAGCGACGAATATCCCAATAATGCTGACATAACAAAGGATAAGATAATTGACTTTATTAAGGAAAACGATATCAGCTTCCCTGTCCTCTTTGACGAAACCGGGGAAGTATTAAGCAAATACTATATTTCAGCCTTTCCCACCACCTTTTTGATTGATACGGATGGAAATATCTATGGCTATGCCCCGGGCATGCTGAGCAAGGAAACTATGATTAGCGCCATTGAGCAGACAAAAAAATCCACAGGTCAGGATTAGAATTATGGAATTTGCTTGAAAACACTGTGACCTTAGCGTAAAATTTTTGTAGGACAAATAGGAATAAAAAATAAGAGAACACCAACTTTGTGTTATAATTAGTCTACCACAACCAAAACAACAGAAAGGAAGGTGTTCTCTTATGATTAATAGTATACAACATTTTGAGAAATTTGGCATTATAAATTTAGAAAATGTGGTAGAAAGCTTTTTAAAAAATCCTAAGGATATAGCTTC
>Ga0134105_1000241_pt1 | contig 66466 bp, 55 predicted proteins | sample 16_3_2metaG_FD_94457 | JGI IMG/M metagenome (GOLD analysis project Ga0134105, IMG submission 94457) | Switchgrass degrading microbial communities from high solid loading bioreactors in New Hampshire, USA - 16_60_3.3_214_A3 metaG | ecosystem: Engineered > Bioreactor > Semi-continuous > Anaerobic... | reverse complement strand
CCCCAAACCCCGTCCTCGCCGGAAGGCAGCCGGTCTGTCATAACAGACCGGAAAGCAAAAGGATGTATGCCTATTGGATGTCAAGGGTCAAGATGAACTCGCTTACGCTCGCCCTTGACATCCCCCAATAGAGTGCATAAATGTTAAAATATACAAATTTTAAGAAAGGAGAACCTAACTTAGAAAAGCTAAAAAATTGTCTTGACAATGGGGGGCATTATAGCTCCTTGTGCGCAGGAAATACATTAATTTGCCAAAACGGCAATATTGAATTAAAGTACCGATTAATTACAGAAAGGATTGTAAAGCGGTATTTGGTCATGCTTAAAACAAGGGTTATCACAGGAGGATTTATTACAATAATTATTGCGGGCGTTGTGCTTTTATCCCATATACCGTGGGTTCTCAATACAGCGATTGCCTGCCTGAGCCTGCTGGCTGCTTATGAGCTTTTCAGGGCTACCGGCTTGAAAGGCAATAAGCCTGTTTATTACATCAGTTGTGCATCGGCCCTGTTTATATCATTCATTACGTTACCTGGATATCCGTATATCATTGCCATACTTTTTATAGCAGCTGTTTTATTGTTTGCAAATCTCATGGCAAGGGTAAATACCTTGAAAAGCGCAGGAAATGCCATTTCCGTTATGATTTTTATCATGATTGTGTTTTTCTTCAAAACCATGTCTGCTGTCCGTGCGATGGAAAATGGCCTGTATTTGATGGGAACGGTTTTTCTCGTTACGGCTGTTACCGATATTGCCGCTTATTTCATTGGAAAAGGCTGCGGCAGGCATAAACTGGCGCCGACGATCAGCCCGAAGAAAACAATAGAAGGCAGCATAGGAGGAACGCTTTCTGCAATAGTGATACTGCTGCTTGTAGCGATAATACTGAAGAATAATACTTTTATGACTGTGAATTTTGGTAACTTGTTATTGTACCTCCTGACAGCATCACTGATCGGTCAGTTTGGGGATTTGGCAATGTCGTCCATTAAACGAATTGCCGGTATAAAAGATTATGGAAATCTGCTGACCGGGCACGGCGGCATCCTCGACCGTTTTGACAGTTTGTTGTTTGTATTGCCGTACACATATCTGTTCTGCCTTTGATGATATCCTGGAGCAGATCAAAGCAAAAAAAGATGAAGACGCAATTATTGTAAATAGTAATGAAGGCATTCAGAAAATACTTATTTTCAATTTGGTTTTTGTCTAAATCATAGGCAGGCATGTATACTACCACCTGCGCTCAGGCAAGGTTATACAATGCAATGATTCATTTTCTTCTGTCTGGCGACAATTTAATGAAATATGGCTGTTTTTTCAAGCCTCATCGATCCTACCTTGTGAATATGCAGTATGTGGATATCATAGAAAATCATCAGGTGATTTTGCAGACACTTTCCTCCATACCCGTGGCGCAGGGAAAAGTGCGCGAGCTTAAACAACAGTATCTGAATTATCAAATGGAGGGAAATAAATGATGTTTGCAATTATCATTGAGTATTCCCGTTACTTTGTTATTTTGCTGTTCGGTGCGGCTATTGCTGTAAGTTTGGCCGGAATGGAACGTACGACAAAAAACTGTCTTGTTTTCGGGTGCTATATCATCATCGTGTTCATTTTGCAAGTTATTTGCCTGCAGCTTTGGGGCATGGATATAGCTTTAAAAATGTACCCGATTATTTGTCATCTGCCGATTACTGCTTTTATCGCCATTTATCTGAAGCGATCATGGCTGATTTCGCTCACAAGCATGTTTGTTTCATACCAGTGTTGTCAGCTCCCTCGTTTCTTTGGTACTATTGCAGGCACAATTTTTAAAAGCGTTTCGGTGAATCATGCGGTTTATATTCTGACTGCGCTTCCTGCATATTATTTTCTTAAGAAATATGTAGTGGAATCCGCACGGCATTTAATGGATCGCTCGGTTAAATCCTGTATGCTTTTTGGTGAAATGCCGGCTTTTTACTATATATTCGAACATGCCACCACTGTTTACACCGATTTTTTATACAGCGGAACACGGGCAGCCGTGCAGTTTATGCCCTTCGTAGCAGCTACATTTTATTTTGCATTTGTCCTTCTTTACTATGCAGAAACACAAAAACAGGCATACTTGCAGCATGAGCGGGATATGCTGGATTCACAGTTTAAGCAGGCACAGACAGAGTTTGCTTCTCTGGTGCAAATGCAGCAGAATGCTGCAGCCTACAGGCATGATATGCGGCATCATTTTACCCTGTTGCAAAACATGGCATCGAATAAAAACATAGAGGAAATCAAAGAATACCTGCGAATCGCCAAGTCAGACATTGATGCCATAACTCCCGTGCGCTTTTGCGAAAACGAAACAGTCAATCTGATTTTATCTTCTTATGTCACAAAAGCAAAACAGGCTGAGGTCACGCTGGAGATAGATGCAAAGCTGGTTGAATCAATTCCCTTCAGCGATACAGAGATTTGCTCTCTTGTATCAAATTCATTGGAAAATGCCATTAATGCTTCGAAATTAATACCTGACGTTAGAAAACGCATAGTCCGCATTCGTATGTATGACAAAAACAACAAGCTGTGTATGGATATACGCAACAGCTATTATATAGAACCCAAATTCCATCAGGGTATACCTGTGTCAGAAGAGGCTGGACATGGGTATGGTATAAAAAGCATGGTTCATGTCATAGAAAAGCATGGCGGCGTATTCCAGTTTTCTGTCAAGGACGGATGGTTTATTTTTCAGGCCACAACATGAAGCTGAGGCAGTTTTTTAACTTACTTTGGCCTTATTAACATTATTCACCCAATCTGTGTATTTCATGGCAGAATAACGGTTATAATACGGACAGGTGATAAAGGTATGGGTAGAAGGGTAAGAAAACGGACCATGATAAAAATTCAGATCACCGGCCATGATAATACATGCACAGATTCAGGCGGGCAAATACCGGGCTCAGTTGAGGAAGTAGAGGCCAAATTAAATGAGACATTTTCCTGCTGCAGCGATTTTATATATCGTAAAATTTCATGCGGAAAAGACGGTTTAATAAGGATACTGATAGCTTATATCAACGGTTTTGTTGACAAGAGGTTATTAAACCAGGATGTTGTACATCCAATTATTGAATACTTGTCCGGTGACCACGACAACAGCCGCATATATGAACGCCTTAAGGAATGCATAGTTATTAACAATGATATAAAAGAAGCCAATGATATGCAACAAGCGGTAGATGGAATTGTATCAGGTGAAGCCCTGCTTTTTATTAACGGGGAAAACAAAGCTCTTGTGATTGGGGTTAAAGCTCCTCAGGGCCGGCAGGTGAAGGAACCCGATACCGAAGTATCCATCCGTGGCGCAAGGGAAGGTTTTGTCGAGAATTTGCTTACAAATACCACGCTTATTCGGAAAAGAATCAAAAACCCGAATCTGAAGCTGGAAATAATGCAGCTTGGTAAGCAAACAAAAACCGATGTCTGTATTTGCTATATTAAAGGAATTGCCAATGACCGGATTGTCAATGAAGTGCGGGAAAGGCTAAAAAAAATTGATAATGATGGCATACTTGATGTCGGTATTATAGAACAGTACATTTCCGACAGCAGGCTATCCCTTTTCCCAACGGTCGGAAACAGTGAAAAATGCGATAAGCTCGCGGGAAAACTTCTGGAGGGGCGTGTAGCCGTATTTTGCGATGGCACGCCCAATGTCCTTACCATACCGTATCTGTTTGTGGAATCCATACAGAACACCGATGATTACTATGACCACGCATATTTTGCAACCTTCATACGTCTGCTTCGCGTAATGGCGTTGCTGCTGTCAAACATGCTGCCGGGACTTTATGTGGCTCTGGTCAGCTTTCATCACACAGTAATCCCGTTTAAGCTGATGATTACGCTCGCAGCTTCACGGCAGGGAATTCCGTTTCCTCCTTTTGTTGAAGCGCTCTTGATGATTTTAGTCTTTGAACTTATGCGTGAGGCAGGCGTTCGTATGCCAAGGCCTATAGGCCAGGCTCTGAGCATTGTAGGGGCGATTGTACTGGGGGAAGCATCGGTGGCAGCGGGAATTGCCAGCAATCTGATGGTAATTATTGTAGCCATTACAGCTATCTGCAGCTTTGTTGTCCCTCCGCTGGTCCGTGCAACAATGCTGCTCCGTTTTGTGTTTCTCATTGCAGCCAATTTTATGGGTTTTTTGGGAATTACTCTCGTGGTTGTGGTTGTTTTTGCACATCTGTGCAGATTACGTTCCTTTGGGATTCCATATATGGCGCCTTTTTCGCCGCTTACATCCTCCGACCTTAAGGATTCGTTTGTTGTGGTGCCTATCTGGGCAATGGTGACAAGACCTAAGATTCTGCGTCAGGAAGAGGGCAGAGGCCGGAAAGGTACAAAACGCCAGGAGGTTAAAACAGGGCTGTGAAATGCAGAAAGATGGTAAAAAGAACAGCTATATCATCAATTGCCTTATGGTCATTGTTATCTTTGCTGCTAGCCGGTTGCTGGAATAACAAGGATATAACTGACATAAATATTGTGGTAGGCATTGGGCTGGAGCGAACCGATGACGGCAAAGTTATCCTGACCGTTCAGGTGGTAGAACCTGCTGCAATTCAATCTACATCCTCCGGAAATGGAAAAGGCGGAGGTGGCATGCCAAAGCCTGTGTTCGTCAAATCTTATGTAGGTGAAACGGTTTTTGAAGCTGTAAGAGGTATATTGTCGACCGTTGACAAGAAGATGTTTTTTAGCACAGCCCAGGTTCTTATCCTCGGCGAAAAACTTTCACAGGACGGTATTGAAGAAGTGCTGGACTTTTTCCAGCGGGATCATGAAATTGATTACGAAATGAACATCCTCGTGGCGAAAGGAGTGACACCTGAAGAAATCCTTGCGATAGAGTCGGATATTGATTCAATACCTGCTATTTATATAAACGGTACGGTAGAAAATACGGATTCACGCGCAACCGTTAAGAAAACCATGCTGATAGACCTGATTAAAGATATGGGTGGCAACGAAAAGCAGCCTGCCATTGGACAAATATCAAAAGTGGGAGAAAAAGATGTCAAAACAGAAGGCACCGCTGTTTTTAGGGATGGAAAGCTGGTAGGCTGGCTGGATTCATATGAAACGCGTGGGTATTTGTTTGCCATAGATAAAGTGAAGAGTACTGTCATTAATATTTTTGCGGATAATAGCAAAATATCGATGGAAGTTACAAGGTCAAAAGGGAAAATCAGTGTTGCATTTAAAAATGGTGAACCGTCGGCACTCAATATAAAAGTGGAGGTGGAGGCAAATGTTGGAGGATATGAGGGAAAAGGCAGACTGGAGTTGCCTGAAGACCTTGCAATTTTGAAGGAAATGCTGGAAGAAGAGATAAAAAAAGAAATAGGGATGGCACTGGAGAAAACGCAAAAGGAGTATTTCAGCGATATATTCGGTTTTGGCAGGTATGTAAGGAAGTACCATCCGAAGTATTGGAAAAAATCAAGCAAAAACTGGCTTACAGTATTCAGTGAGCTTCCTGTGGACATTCAGGTGAATGCAAAAATAATGCGGACGGGTATTGTCAAAAGCCCTGTTGATTAGGGATGAAATTATGTTTAAAATTTTGGCGGTATTCTCAATTCTGATATTGTATGACATGCAAAGGTTTATACGGAAAAAAGAACCGGCAAGGGTCTTTATCCTGTATTTTTTCTTTATGGCAACCAGCCTGGTTGTCAGCTTACTTCTGGAAACGGGGAGAAGACCTCCCAGTCCCTCGCAATGGATAGAAACTGCATTAAAGATGATCGGAGTTTTGAAGTAATGGAAAAGATGAAGATATCAAGTATCCAGTTATTTTTGATTTTATCGGGTTTTCTTTTTGGAAGCACTGTTATATTGGCTCCTGCAAAGGGAGCAAAAAATGATGCATGGCTGGCCATACTTATCGGTGGAATAATTGGTGCTTTACTGATGGTGATTTATGCAGCTATTTCAATGCTGAACCCATCCAAAACGCTGGTAGATATTTTACAAGAAAAAATGGGAAACGTTGCCGGAAATATTTTTGCAGTCCTGTATATATGGTATTTTATCCACCTGTCTTCCCTTGTGCTCAGGGATTTTGGAGAGTTTATCTGTACGGTTACTTTCCCTGAAACGCCAATGGCTGTGGCAATAGGGCTTTTTGCAGCCGTACTGGTTTATATAATTAACGGCGGAATAGAAGTAATAGGAAGGTTAAGTGAGCTTATGGTACCTGTGATACCGCTGGTGGTTCTCATCATAAGCTTACCTGTTTTTACTGTACATGATTTCACAGAATTCTTCCCAATACTGGGAGAGGGCATTGCACCAGTGCTCAGTGCAGCTTATAATTTTATATGTTTTCCTTATGGAGAAGCCGTTGCATTCCTTATGGTGTTTACCCATTTAAATAAAAAGGAGAGGCTTAAAAAAATTGTTTTTATCGCTGCGATGGTTTCAACCTTAATGGGAGTTATTGTATTTTTAAGGGATATAATTGTCCTCGGAACCGGTTTGATGTCCCGCGCCACCTTTATTTCTCATTTGACATCATTGCTTATACCGGGACTGAATGTGGAGCCGCTCGTAGACATAAACCTGCTGATTGGCGGAGGAGTTAAAATTTCGGTTTGCATCTACGCCGCCACACGGGCTTTAAGCCAGATAGCAGGAATTGACGATTACAGGAAACTGACCGGTGCAATCGCTACTTTCTGCGTTGTACTGTCAATCTGGGGACATGAAAATTTGCTGGACCTGCTCGATTGGTCCGAAAGTGTCTGGCCTTATTATTCCATACCGTTTCAGATTGTTATTCCCTTGCTGCTGCTCGTTTTATCTTTAAGGAGAAAAAACATGGACCCGCATGTAAATGACCAATAGCAAATTAAATGGTTAAATTTACCTGATCCCTGCCTTTTTAGCGTTTGGTTTTAAAAAATTCACTCAGAAGGAAAGCGCATTCATCTTCCATAATTCCTGCATAGACGGTTACTTTGTGATTCAATTCTTTCAGGCGGAAAACGTCAGTTACCGAACCGCATGCCCCTGCCTTTGGATCAAATGCGCCAAAATAAAGGCTCCTTATTCTTGCGTTTATGATTGCACCTGCGCACATAATACACGGTTCAAGAGTCACATATAAATCGCAGTCATTTAAGTACCAGCTGTTTAAAACCGCACAGGCTTTTTCAATTGCAAGGATCTCGGCATGGGCTGTGGCCCTGTTGAGGGTTTCACGCAAATTATGGGCTGCGGCTATAATCTGGCCCTTATATGTGATTACGGCACCAACAGGAACCTCGTCTTCAATGCAGGCTTTTTTGGCTTCTTCTATTGCTTTCAGCATGAATGGATTTGTCATCTTAAACCTCATCAATATAAAATCCCGTTTAAACTTTCCGGCGCTACATACGCAAGGCCGGCAAGTTCCATTATATCAAAATAAGTTATTAAGCTGAAGTTTTAAGCATATATTTTGAATAGTATGCGATGTTTATGGGTTATAATCACATCTCAACTGAAATGTACGTTGAAATTGCCGGGCAATTTCTTCCGTTATTATAAATTACATATAAAGGGAGGCATGCTTGCAAATGAATAATAACAGGAAGGCTCTTGTACTGCTGCTGGTTGTATGCCTGCTTATTTTTTTCTCGATTTCGAGAACCCTCAGGAAAAGTGAACAGAAGGAAGATGAGCCTGAAAAGCAGCATTTTGCTGTGAAGACAGATATTATAGTGTATAACACACGAAATAAAGTTATTGAACGGATGGATCTGGATGAATATATTGTGGGGGTTGTTGCGGCAGAAATGCCTGCAAGCTTCGAACTGGAAGCGCTTAAGGCCCAGGCAATTGCTGCAAGAACGTATGCCCTGGGAAGGGCATTGGGTAAATACGGAAGCGGTACTGAAAGGCACTATGGCGCTCATGTATGTACCGATTCGACACATTGCCAGGCATGGATACCCAAAGAATTGTATCAGACATGGTATCCTAATGCAAATGTGGAGGAAAACTGGGCGAAAATTGAAGAAGCCGTTTATGGTACGAGCGGGTTAATACTGACATATGACGGAGAAGTAATTAATCCTCTATATCATGCCAACAGCGGCGGAATAACTGAAGACATTCAGGAAGTGTGGAGTTCGGTCAGTGAAGTGCCTTATCTTCGGAGCGTATACAGTGAAGGCGAATCTGATTACTCAAGTTTTGAAAAAAAAGTGGTTTTAACAGGTGAAGAAGTTCGTGAAAAACTGATGAAGGCATATCCGGAGATTGTTTTTCTTGGACCGGTGTCAGAAGATGTTGAGGTGGTGCAATATACCAATAGCCAGAGAGCCAAGGAAATAAGGATAGGGAGTATAATAATACCCGGAACGAAGTTCAGGGAGTTGTTTTCATTGGCATCGACAATAATGGAAATTAATTTTATAGAAGAAGATACGATGGAAGTTACAACATATGGCTTCGGCCATGGCGTGGGAATGAGCCAGTGCGGGGCGAATGAGCTTGCACAAAAAGGCCGCGGTTTTGAATATATCCTCCAGTATTACTACACCGGGGTTGAGGTAGAACCAATATCAAAAGAAATACTGGCTAAATTGGGCAACGGTTAATCAAAAAAATTCCTCTCATGTATAAATCCACTTCCAATGGCAATAATATTTGCTGGAGGTGGACAATGTGAGTCAAAAAGGTTTTTACAATGATGATAAAGAGTGGACAAGAAAGATAAAAGAGTTTCTTAAGGAAAGCGGTTTTTATATCCTTGTTGTTATAGGGTTATGCGTTCTTGCAGTGGGCGCAGTTTATTTTACAACCAATCATCTGATTACTTCCCCCGACCAATATGAGAATGATTTGGTTCCCGATGGTGCATCCCTGGATGAAGAAAATAAAGATAATGCTTCATTGGATGATAATATAGCAGATGTAGACCAGTCTGCGATTGATCAACTGAGAACCCCCGAAAGGCGCTTTGAATATGAAATAGGCTTAAACACACCCTCTGAACCCGACACTGGCTCAGAAGACAATCTTAAAGCCGAAAATGACAATAACATAGAGGACATACCCGAAATAGCCCAGAACGATGTTGAAACAATTGCGAAACCAACCGTAGCGCCAACAGCTACACCCGCACCATCGAAACCAAAAGAGTCAGATACCGAAAAAAAGAGTGAGCAAAGTGATGATTCTGAAGAAGTTATAAATCTGTTTGGCAAAAAACCGACTTTTGTATTGCCTCTCGAAGGAAAGATTATTACAGATTACGCAATGGACAGACTCCTCTATTCAAAAACCCTTGATGAATGGCGTACTCATAGCGGAATTGACATAGAAGCTCCCAGAGGTGAAGCGGTAAAGGCTGTAGCCGATGGCTTTATAAAGGAAATTAAAGAGGATCCCTGCTACGGTATAACAATTGTAATAGACCATGAAAATGGGTATAAATCGATTTATTCTAATCTGGCAAGTGCCGGTATGGTCAGCGTAAATCAGAAAGTCAAGGCCGGAGATGCCATTTCCAGTGTAGGAAACACTGCAGTTTTCGAGTGTGCCGATCCTCCTCACCTGCACTTTGAAATGTATAAGGATGATAAATTGATAGACCCAAAAACCGTACTTCCGTTATCTAACGAATAATCAGGCGTCATCAAAAAACATAACCGCATCCATATGTGCATATAAATATTAACAGAAACACCTCGAGCCAGGCAGGTTCTGATGCTGTAGGAGGGAATTTGCTTTGAAGCAGTATATTGTAGAAAGGGCCCTCGAACTGGGAGCGTTTATAATTGAAAACAGAACAACAGTCAGGGCGGCAGCCCAGACCTTTGGAATCAGTAAAAGTACAGTACACAAGGATGTTACCGAAAGGCTAAAAAAACTTAATCCGGTTATGGCAAAACAGGTTAAGAAAATTTTAGAGGAGAATAAGGCTGAGAGGCACATACGAGGTGGAGAAGCCACACGGATAAAATACAAAAAGAACGAAAAAAAGGCCGGATAGTATCCGGCCTTTTTTATATAGAATTTTTTACATCTATTCCATCTATTTCATTGCATATGATATTCACATGTATTAAACTAATAAGTACATGGCAAAATGCGTATCGGAGTTACATATGTGCGATATGAATAAAGACAAGCCTCTTTTCATTAAAGTTAATAATCTCGACAACGTTGCTATTGTCGTCAATCCAGATGGTGCTGCAAAAGGGACAGCAGTTTCTGAAGATGTGAAAGCCTTAGAATTCATCCCGCAAAGTCATAAAGTAGCCTTATCTGATTTGAAACAAGGTGATGAAATAATCCGTTACGGAGCAGTTATAGGGTATGCGAAGGAGGACATCCCAAAAGGGAGCTGGGTCAGTGAGGATAAAGTAATACTTCCCAAACCCCCCGCACTTTCCGATCTTCCCGTTGCAACGGATATTCCTGACCCGTTACCTCCTCTTCACGGCTTTACGTTTCTGGGATACAGGAACAGTGACGGGACGGTCGGAACAAAAAACATGCTTGGGATAGTGGCATGCGTGCAATGCGTGGAGGGAGTGTTAAATGTAGCGGTTGAAAGGATAAAAAAAGAACTCCTCCCCAAATACCCCAATGTGGACGGCGTAATGCCAATTAACCATAACTATGGCTGTGGTGTTGCGATAAATGCAACCGAGGCGGTTATCCCAATCCGTATACTGAGAAATTTGGCAAAGCATCCGAATTTCGGAGGAGAGGTGCTTGTTATAAGCCTCGGATGTGAAAAGCTGCCGCCCGACAGGTTCATTCCGGAGATTTGCGAAGATAATGTAATAATATTTCAGAACGAGACGGGATTTAATCCGATGGTTGAAAGAATTGTCCGGAAGGCTGATGCAATTCTCAGGCGTCTTAACGACCGAAAAAGAGAGGTTTGCCCCGCATCAGATCTTGTGGTTGGGCTTCAATGCGGCGGAAGTGATGCTTTTTCGGGAATTACTGCAAACCCTGCTGTCGGTTATGCGGCAGATCTGCTTGTAAGAGCCGGAGCCACGGTCATGTTCTCCGAGGTTACCGAAGTTCGCGATGGAATACACCTTCTGACGCCGAGAGCTGTTAATAAAAATGTCGGAGAAAAGCTGATACGGGAAATGGCATGGTATGATCGTTATCTTGAGCTTGGCGGAGTCGGCAGGGATGCAAACACTTCACCGGGAAACAAAAAAGGCGGATTGGTGAATATTGTGGAAAAGGCTTTGGGTTCAATAGTGAAATCAGGAACTTCTGCCATTTCTCATGTCCTGTCGCCCGGAGAAAAAGTAATGCCCGGCCAAAAGGGATTAGTCTTTGCAGCAACTCCCGCCAGTGATTTTGTATGCGGCACATGCCAGCTGGCATCGGGAATTACGTTGCAGGTTTTCACAACTGGCAGGGGAACAACCTATGGCCTGGCCATGGCACCGGTGATAAAGGTTTCAAGCCGGACCGATCTGGCTGAGAAATGGAATGATTTGATTGATATTGACGCAGGCAGGATAGCATCAGGAGATGCAACAATAGAAGAAGTCGGGACGGAGATTTTTAAATTTATTCTCGAAGTTGCCAGCGGGAACAGGAAGGTCTGGGCTGATTTACACGGTATACATAATGCTATATGCCTGTTTAATCCCGCCCCGGTAACCTAAAAAGCTGGTTAAGACGTGCTTTGCATTGATTAAATCAAATACAGCAAAGGAGTAACGGCTATGCTGAGTATAAATGATGTAAAAGGAGTTATTCCCCCGGTAATTACTCCGGTGGATGCCGAAGAAAACATAGATAAAGCCGGCCTTGAAAGGGTTATCGATTATGTTCTTGACGGCGGAGTCCACGGAATATTTGTGCTTGGAAGCAACGGCGAGTTTTATGCTTTTGATTATGAAAACCAGAAAAAAGCCGTTGAAATCACAGTAGAACATGTAAATAAAAGAGTTCCTGTTTATGCAGGTGCAAGTGCAATTACCACAAAGGAATGCGTGAAACTTGCAAAAATGGCTGAAAGTGCCGGCGCAGATGCAGTCACTGTATTGACGCCGATGTATATAAGACCTAATGAAAACGAAATGTACGAACATTTTAAAACAATTGCCAAATCAACAAACCTGCCTGTTCTTTTGTATAACAATCCTGATAAAACAACGAACAATATTTCTGTTTCATTACTTGGTAAACTGTCGCAAATAGACAATATAATAGGAATAAAAAATACTTCGCTGGATTTTTCCCAAACTATAGAATATATAAGGATTACAAGGAACAACCCTAATTTCAGGGTATTAAGCGGTACGGACTATACAATATTTGGAACTCTTGTTTACGGTGGAGCGGGTTGCGTTGCAGGAACCGCAAACGTGGCTCCGAAACTAGTGGTTGAAATTTATGAAAGGTTTATTGCCGGAGATCTTGAGGGAGCGCTGAATGCCCAGTTTAAACTTATACCGCTTAGAAATGCATATAACTACGGCAGTTTCCCTGTGGTAATGAAGGACTGTATGAATCTGCTGGGGCTTCAGGTAGGAAATCCGGTAAAGCCAATTGACCATTGTTCACAGGAAAGACTTGATGCCCTTAAGAAAATTCTGGCCGATTTGGACCTGATAAAAGAACAATGAAGCCATGAATAATAATGCAATTATACGTCAGAGGGAGGAAAACAGGTATGAAAATAGGATTTATCGGACTTGGTATAATGGGTAAGCCTATGGCCAAAAATCTGATTAAGGCCGGATATGAGCTGGTAGTATGCGACTTGGTTCAATCCGCCGTGGATGAGCTTTTAGCCGCCGGAGCAGAAGCCGGTGCGAACGGAAGGGAAGTTGCTTCCAGGTGCAATGTCATTATAACAATGCTTCCGAATTCACCCCATGTCAAAACCGTTGTTTTAGGTGAGAATGGTGTTATAGAAGGTGCAAAACCAGGTTCGGTTGTTATAGACATGAGTTCAATCGCCCCTCTTGCCAGCCGTGAAATTTACACTGCCCTTGAAGGAAAAGGAATTGATATGCTTGATGCCCCGGTCAGCGGAGGAGAACCTAAAGCCATTGATGGTACGTTATCTGTCATGGTTGGCGGTAAAAAAGAGGTGTTTGACAAGCACTATGATATAATGAAGGCCATGGCCGCATCTGTTGTTTATGTCGGGGAAATAGGTGCGGGAAATACTGCAAAATTATGTAACCAGATTATTGTGGCACTTAATATTGCTGCCGTGTCAGAGGCTTTCATTCTTGCCAAAAAGGCGGGGGTTGACCCCGAATTGGTTTATCGTGCAATCAGGGGAGGTCTTGCCGGAAGTACCGTAATGGATGCAAAGGTGCCGATGATGCTGGACAGGAATTTTAAGCCGGGCTTCAAAATTGACCTGCATATAAAGGACCTGAGCAATGTCCTTGAAACATCCCACAGCGTTGGAGTTCCGCTTCCGTTAACGTCCCAGGTTATGGAGATCATGCAGGCGATAAAACTGGATGGCTGTGGTGTGGAAGATCACTCAAGTATTGTGAAGTATTATGAGAAAATAGCAAATACCATTCTGGAAAGATAAAGAAAACTTTAATTTCGAGCAATATACTGCTTAAAAAAGTCATATCAGGTATAAATTAAAAACCGGGTCAGCTTATGGCAAATCAGGGGCTCCCGGTTTTTTTGCTAATTTTTGCACCATAACTTTAAAATACATTTGCATTCCTCGGTAAATGTGATAATATAAAAACAGACAAAAGATGACATGACAAAAATAATAATTTTGGTTGTTTTACTTTGGGGAATATGTCTGTATATAAACGTACATGGGTATAATAGTTATGCTTGAACGCTTTGAATATATAAAAATACATAAGGGTAAGGGGTTGTCTTGAGTGGGCCTTGGACTTGATATAGGTATTGATTTAGGAACTGCGACCATATTAGTCTATATAAAGGGAAAGGGTATTGTTCTTAGGGAACCCTCTGTTGTCGCAATTGATAAAAATACTAACAAATTGCTGGCAGTCGGGGAAGAAGCCCGGAAGATGCTGGGCAGAACTCCTGGAAACATTGTTGCCATCAGGCCGTTGCGTGATGGTGTTATTTCTGATTACCAGGTAACCGAGCGAATGCTTAAATATTTCCTGAATAAGGTATGCAGCAGAAGTATGTTCAAACTGTTTAAACCAAGGGTTATGATATGCGTCCCAAGCGGGGTTACCGAAGTTGAAAAACGTGCTGTTGAGGATGCAGCCATCCAGGCAGGTGCAAGAAAAACATACCTTATCGAGGAACCAATTGCAGCCGCTATTGGCGCAGGAATAGATATAACAAAAGCCTGTGGCAGTATGGTGGTTGACGTGGGCGGCGGTACAACCGATATCGCAGTTATCTCCCTCGGCGGAGCGGTTGTCAGCACAACCATAAAAGTCGCCGGGGACAAGTTTGATGAAGCCATAATCAGGTATATGCGCAAGAAACATAATATAATGATTGGTGAGCGCACTGCGGAGGAAATTAAGATTAAGATAGGAACTGTTTTCCCAAGGACAGAAGAAGTGGTGATGGATGTAAGAGGAAGAAACCTTGTATCAGGACTTCCGAAAACCATACAGGTGTCTTCGACAGAAATAATGGAAGCTTTGGAAGAACCAGTTTCAAGCATAGTGGACGCAGTACATTCGGTACTTGAAAGGACGCCCCCTGAATTGTCGGCTGATATCAGTGACAGAGGAATTGTAATGACAGGCGGGGGAAGCCTTGTTTACGGATTTGATAAACTCCTTCAGCAAAGGACGGGAATTGATGTTTTCATTGCAGAAGACGCAGTTTCATGTGTGGCCCTTGGAACCGGAAAAGTACTGGATAATATCGAATTACTGGAAGATTCGGGTATGGAAAGTATTAATTACAGAAGATAAAATATAAAGTTGGATTGAAAGTGAAAGACTGTTTCTAAATTGGAGCAGTCTTTTTTTAATAAATATATTATCTCTTTTCAGGAAGTTTCCGATAAACAATTAGAATAGTATTTGATTAATCACTATCAGTGACCATTAATTAATAAAGGAAGATATTTATGGTAAGAGGATTGTACACTTCAGGCTGGAGTATGCTGGCGCTGAATAAGAAGATGGATGTTTTGACCAATAACCTGGCCAATGTTTCAACTACGGGATACAAAAAAGATACGGTTGTTTTGGAAGGATTCCCAAAACTTTTGGCTGAAAGGCTCCATGACAATCCAAACGGTTCTGCAAGAGGAGTGCCGGTAGGGGAACTGTCTTTCAGCAACGATGTGGGAGAAGTATATACCTACTTTAATCAAGGTACACTGCTAAAGACCGATAACAGCCTTGATATGAGCATTAAAGATGATGGCAGGGCATTCTTTACCATTAATGTACCCGGCAGAGGACAGTTCTATACAAGGGACGGCAGCTTTAAACTAAATGCCGAAGGCCAGCTTGTTACCGGAAAGGGATATTATGTGCTGGGGCAAAACGGAGTTATTCAGCTGAACGGCAGTGATTTTACAGTTACTGAAGACGGTACGATAATTCAGGACGGCCAGGTTGTGGACAGGCTTTTAATAACCCAGTTTCAAAATCCTGAAAGCCTCAGGAAAAACGGTGAAAACCTTTTCAGTGCATCTCCGAATTCCGTCGCTGAAGGCTTCTCAGGTACGGTATTGCAAAACTTTCTTGAACAGTCAAATGCCGAAGCAATAAGAGAAATGGTGGATATGATATCACTGATGCGCAGCTATGAAGCAAACCAACGGGTTATAAACGCAATTGACGATACCCTGGGTAAAGCAGTTAATGTAGGAAAAGTGTAATATAATATATAAAAGGATAATAAATTAGGGGATAATTACGGATTAAAGGGTGATAAGGCATGATGAGAGCACTTTTTACAGCAAGTTCCGGCATGAAGGCAATGCAGTTTAACGTGGACACAATATCAAACAACCTTGCAAATGTAAATACGTATGCATACAAAAAGGAAAAAGCAGAATTTGAGGATCTGTTGTATGTTACCATGGAAAGGGCATACATATTGGAAAACCAGGGACGCCCGGTTAACCTGCAGGTTGGCCATGGGACGGTTATAAGATCGGTTTCAAGGGATTTTACTGAAGGAAGCCTGATTCAAACCGAAAACAAGCTGGATTTTGCTATTATCGGAGAAGGCTTTTTCAGTGTACGGCATCCCGACCAGAATATATATTATACACGTGACGGAAGCTTTAAACTGTCGGTTACCGATGAGGGCAATATGCTGACAACTGCAAGGGGTTATCCCGTCCTTGATGAAAATGGTGATCCTATTTATTTCGACTACCCGCTGGATCAGATGATAGTGTCAGAACAGGGTGAAATCAGCTATAAGGACGAAGATGGCATTATTATACCAACAGGCCAGAGAATAGGTATTTTCAAATTCAATAATCCTCAGGGGCTTGAAGCCATTGGCGGTAATTTGTATGCTGAAAACACTGCGTCCGGCCCTGCAGTTCTGGACGAAGAAATGGGAGAGCCAAGCCTGATAAGGCAGGGATATCTGGAGGCGTCGAATGTTCAGGCTGTGGAGGAGATGGTAAATCTAATCACTGCACAACGGGCGTATGAATTAAATTCCAAGGCTATCACAACAGCTGATGAAATGATGAGTATAGCCAACAATCTGAAAAGGTAATTAAACCTTTCGGATATAAGGCTGTGTGAGTTGAAGATTTTCACTGGTTAAGGGGATACAGATGAAAATAGACGGTATCAGTACTTTAAATATGCAAAAAAGTGTAACATATAATAAAGAAGTTAGTGAAGACCAGGCTTTTGAAGAAATGCTTATAAATGCATATAGCGATGGCGATAAGGAAAAACTGAAGAAAGCATGCAAAGATTTTGAGGGCATATTAATTGGTATGATGTATAAGCAGATGAAAAAAACAGTGCCCGAAAACAAATTTTTTCCTAAAAGCTATGCCCGGGAAATGTTTGAAGAAATGCTCGATGATGAGATAATTAACAACGCCAAGGAAACAGGGCTTGGTATTGCCGATGTCCTATACAGGCAGTTGAGCGCCAACCTTGACAGAATATATAATATTAACAGCAAAGATTCGGAATGAGGGATTTTTTAAAACTCATATTCTTTATAGCAATACTGTTCGTAATAATCATAGGCCCATCTGAAGAAAGGATGCATCTTCATCATGATGGGCCTTATTCGTCTGAGGAAATTTCTCCTTCTCCTTCACCCGAACCCGGAAAAAATGCGGTTATATATACAAAAAAAGAGATTCAATATGAAGGGGCTCCGCAGGTGTTGCATATCCTGGAGCTGGATCTGTCAAATCCAGGCCTTGAGGTTTTCCCTGTCCTGTCCAAAGATCAAATATTCGGGTTTGAATTGTTAAGTGACATCGATAAAAGATATGAAGCCACAGCTACGGTAAATGCGGGTTTTAACTTTGCCTTTGGACAGCCCTCGGGTTTGGTTATTCAGAATGGCAAATTGCTAAGCTCAAGCAAAGGCTATGGACGAATACTGTTTATTGACGGGCAAAAGGCCTGGTTTAGCTCTCCGCCGTTTAAAGTCAGTCTGAAAACAGAAAACTTTGAGTTGCCTGTTAACAGTGTAAATCCATACCCGCATGAAGAAGGGATTTTGCTTTATACCCGGGAGTACGGGCCAACAAACCGTATCGATGCAGAATATACGGCATGCATTGTAAGGAATGGTATTGTTGAATCAACCCAGGTTGTTTCGGGAGAATTGGAAATTCCTAAAGACGGTTTTTTGGTTGCCGATTTAAATCTTGAAAATTCACCGCTTTTGAATTTTTCCCCCGGGCAAAAGGTTGAGCTTTTGCTGCAGGAACAGGTTGAACAGGGCTATCAGTGCTCTGGATCCCTTGTAGAAAACGGTAACAATGTAGCAAAGGACGCCGATGAATGGGCAGGGAATCTTAGAGTATACACTCCAAGAACTGCTGTGGGTATTAAGGATGAGAGCACCTTGGTTTTTGTTGTCGTGGATGGCCGGCAGCCTGGTTACAGTACAGGTGTCACAGGCAAACAGCTGGCTGATATACTGATATCTTTAGGTGTGACCGAAGCTGCTCTTTTGGATGGAGGCGCATCCAGCGAATTAATATATAACGGTGAGATTGTCAACAGGCCGTCTACAGGTAAAGAACGCCTCTTAGCATCGGCTTTCGTAATAAAGTATGATCTGATGAAATGAAATTCTGGCAAATATTGCAGGGCATACCCCGTACAATAACCTGGGCAATTGCCTGCAAAACATCGTCTGTCCGGTGGAAAATGCCACTGTCAAAACTTATGGAAAATATTGACGTAAAAATAATTAATCATGGTATAATAAATCTGTCTTGCCATCCTGTGCAGATTAGTATATATATTTATTAGTAAATAATAAGATTTTATGGAAAAATTGGGGTGTGCCATTGAGGAAAACAGTAAAACCGGTAACGGTAATTTTGCTTTCTTTTTTATTATTCACAAATATCAACGTTGCAGCATCCGCTGAAAGTAAACATGATACGGGGCTAAAAAGCATACAGCAGCTATCGTGGACCGTATTTACAAATATTGAGTGTCTTTACCCTCAACATTTGCGCCGTGATGTTTTTTCGGGCGGCAAACTGACCGAGAATAACGTTGGATATCTGAAAAGCATACCCCATGCCGAAGCATTAAGTTCATTAAATGTTCTTAGGGGATCTGGCGGCAATTTGATGCTGGATAAGTTTGCGGAGCGGGCTGAAGGGGCTGCAATGCTTGTAAGGCTTCTGGGTGCTGAAGGGCGTGCTTTAACGGGTCAATTTCATCACCCTTTTACTGATGCTCCTGACTGGGCAAGCCCGTATATCGGGTATTTATATGAAAACGGCCTCACAAACGGTATTGGAAATAACAAATTCGGTTCCCGCGATTATATAGATGAAAAATCATATTTGACTTTTTTGCTCCGTGCTCTTGGTTACACCGATAAAGACAGCAGGGACTTTACCTGGGACACGGTTGGCAGCGTTGCACTTAGGGCAGGCCTTTTGGAACCCGGGGAAGAGGTTTCAATCGGAAACCTGTTAAAAAGGGAACGCCTGTCACAGTTGTCATGGCGATGCATGTTCCTTAATCACAAGGTATATAATAAGCCATTATTGGTCTGCTTATATGAACAGGGAATGATTGATAATGAAAGCCTTTCTTCATTGTTTGCAAACAACAGGAACAGGCTTGCAGATATTTGGTTTGAAAACCTTCCGAAGCTGGAAGCGGCTTTTCTCCGTCACGATGAGAAAATAGAGTTTCCGATTAATCAGAAACAGAGGGAGAACGATTTACATAAATACATAGATTGTGTTATGGAAAGAGTTCAACTTAGTACCGGTGTGTTTCTTCAAAGCTATTCCACCGAACTTTGGCAGAATGGCAGCAATTATAAGCTGGTTTTGTACCCGAATTACATAAATTCTCCTTCGGGCGATGAAAAACTCTTCTTGTGGATTGATGAAATCGTATCAGAGATTATTACTCAAGACATGACCGACTATGAAAAAGTGAAAGCAGCGCATGATTACCTTGTTACCCGCCTTGAATATGATACCAGGCAAACATCAAGGATACCTGTTTCGTCCTTTAGCGCACTGGGAGCATTAGAGACCGGGGTTGCCGTTTGCAAGGCTTATTCTGAGCTTATGGCCCTTATTCTGAACCGGGCAGGTGTTCCGTGCCGCATTATTTTAGGTTCTGCAAACGGAACAGATCATGCGTGGAACATTGTATGCATCGATGATGAATTATACCATGTTGATGTTACATGGGATGATCCGGTAACAAACCGCAAAGGAAATACCATCAGGTATGATTATTTCAACTTGTCGGATGCGGAAATAGCTGTGGATCATAATTGGAACAGGGATATTTACCCTGCATGTACTTCAACTGCGCAGAATTATTTTGTAAAGAACAATCTTGTTGTCAAAAATTCCGAGGATTTTAAAGTGATAATTACAGAGATAGTTGAAAACCGGAAAACCGATCTGATGTTTAAATACATTGGCGACAGCTATGAGCATATCGGCATCCATAAGGTTATCAATGAGGTAAACTCCCTCACAGGCTATGTAATCTCAAGATATTTATATTCAGTGAACGAAGCTGTACGGGTAATAAGCATTGAATCAATAGAATACAGGAATTGATTCCAACGCTGTCAGCACGCCATACAATGCTTTTTCCAGCATGTAATTTTCCTGCTGAGACTGCACGCAGAATAGCACCAATCCTCAACGGTGATTGGCATCCCGCATTAGCAAATTATCAATTATAGAGATTTACGTTTTAACTGTATAGCTGAAAATCGTTACAAACTATGATTCTGTTATGCCGGTCAAGTGGAGTTTGCCCAAAGTTATTATTTTCATATGATTTTCTATTCCGGACGCGTCGCTTCAATGGAGATGATATTCACCACGCCCGGTTAAATGGATAAGTTACCGGTACTATAACCAGGATGGTAATATGTGCTATTAAAATATGACATTAGTGCAACAAAAATGTCGGGTTTTTATATTTCAAAAAGCACAGTGAAAGTATAATCAAATTGTTAGCCATTTCTTTTTGAACTACTGTTTTGACATGACATGTTAGAAAAAATCATTTGTGTAGAAAACCGAAGAAGTGTGGAGGTGTTTCCGGATGCCGGATACTCGGTGGAATCAGAAGATGGCCAAAAATGTATTATGGTATAACAAGCCGGCACATATAAACAACGGATGGGATTATGCGCTGCCTCTTGGAAATGGCAGGATTGGTGCGATGATATATGGCGGAACGGCCGATGAACTTATACGCTTGAACGAAGACAGTATTTGGTATGGAGGTCCCAGAGACAGGAACAACCCCGACGCATTTCGTAATTTGCAGGCAATTCGTGAGCTGATTTCAAAAGGAAAAATAAGAGAAGCAGAGAATCTGGCTGCTGTTGCTTTGTCCGGAATTCCCGAAAGCCAGAGGCATTACCAGCCGCTTGGTGAAATATATTTCAGTTTTGAAAATCATGGTGATGTATCGCATTACAGGAGGGAACTGGATATAGATAACGCAGTTTCCCGGGTGGAATACAGGATAGGCGACACTTTGTACACCCGTGAAATGTTTATCAGTGAACCACAGCAGGTTTTTGTGATGAGAATGACAGCCCAGGGCAGCGGAAGCCTATCGTTCAGAACAAAGCTAAGAAGAGCGCGATACTTTGAAAAAGTGGACTGCATTGGTAAGAACACGTTAAAAATGTCAGGAAGCTGTGGCGGGGAAGGCGCTGTAAATTACTGCACGGTGATGCGAATTATCCCTGAAGACCGAGATGTCCGGTGCATAGGCGAGCACTTAATAGTAGAGGATTCAAAAAGCGTTATAATTTTGCTGTCTGTTGCCACATCGTTCAGGCATGCCGATTATATGCGCGAAAGTTTCAGGATTTTGGAAGAAGCCGAAAAGTTTACATATGATGAACTGCTGAAGAACCATGTTGAAGATTACAGAGCGCTGTTTGGCCGCGTTGAATTTGGAATAAGGAGTAATGCAGCGAATGAAGACATTGACAGTCTTCCAACCGATGAAAGGCTTGAAAGATTTAAAGCCGGGCATGATGATCCTGAACTGATAAGCCTTTATTTTCAGTTCGGGCGTTACCTTTTAATATCATGCAGCCGTCCCGGGACTCTTCCGGCCAACCTTCAGGGCATATGGAACAAGGATTACCTTCCTCCGTGGGACAGTAAGTTTACAATAAACATTAACACGCAGATGAATTATTGGCCGGCAGAAGTATGCAATATGGCAGAATGCCACCTGCCGCTTTTTGATCACATAGAAAGAATGCGGGAACCGGGAAGGAAAACCGCACGCGTAATGTATAACTGCCGCGGGTTTACAGCCCACCATAATACCGATATATGGGCAGATACCGCTCCACAGGACATATATTTCGGTGCAACATACTGGCCTATGGGTGCTGCATGGTTGTGCCTGCACCTGTGGGAACACTATGAATATTCATGCGACAGGGAATTCCTGAAAAAAGCGTACCCGACGATGAAGGAAGCGGCGGAATTCCTGCTGGATTACCTGATTGAAGACGAAAAAGGCAGGCTGGTAACAAGCCCGTCTGTATCACCTGAGAATACATATATTCTTCCTGACGGAGAAAGCGGGAGAATATGCCAGGGGCCGTCGATGGACAGCCAGATAATCCACGAATTGTTCACAAGCTGTATTAAAGCTGCGTCCATCCTTGATATTGATAACGAATTTGCCCGGGAGCTAACTGCTGTGCTCGAGAGGATACCAAAGCCCGAAATCGGGAAATACGGCCAGATTAAAGAGTGGTCGGAAGACTATGAAGAAGCTGAACCCGGCCACAGGCATATATCCCATCTTTTTGCATTGCATCCCGGAAGACAGATATCCGTGGATAAAACGCCCGAACTTGCGAAGGCCGCACGGGTAACGCTGGAAAGAAGGCTTGCCCACGGAGGGGGACATACCGGATGGAGCCGGGCATGGATAATCAATATGTGGGCGAGATTGGAAGATGGGGAGAGGGCGTATGAAAATGTAGCAGAATTGCTGAAAAAATCAACGCTTCCCAACCTGTTTGATAATCATCCCCCGTTCCAGATCGACGGCAATTTTGGCGGTACTGCAGGAATAGCCGAAATGCTTATTCAGTCCCATGACGGAATGATAAAGTTTTTGCCTGCGCTTCCAAAAGCCTGGGCAAGCGGCTATGTTAAAGGATTGCGGGCACGCGGAGGATTTGAGCTGGAATTTGAATGGGAACAGGGAAAACTTGTTAAGGCTTATGTGCTTTCAACCAACGGAGGTATATGCCGGGTTAAAAAACCTGACGGAGAGTTGATGGAATTCAATACTGAAAAAGGACATGTCTATGATATACTGGGCCCTGGTATGTAATAGGGGGAAATACCGGGAGCCGGTTTCAATAATTATTAAGTAATATGGAGGATTTAATATGGACAGGCAGATGTATCTTAAAGAAATCGAGAATGTAATTCAAAAAGGTCCGTTCAAAGATTCCTGGGATTCGTTGTTTAATTTCACTCCGCCCGCCTGGTTTAACAAATCGAAGTTTGGAATATTCATCCACTGGGGCGTTTATTCGGTGCCTGCGTTTAGAAACGAATGGTATTCAAGAAATATGTATATCCAGGGATCGGATGAATTTAAACATCACATTGCTACATATGGCGAACATAAGAATTTCGGCTATAAAGATTTTATACCGATGTTCAAAGCCGAAAAGTTCAATGCTGACGAATGGGCTGAGCTTTTTAAACAGTCAGGTGCGCGGTATGTTGTTCCTGTTGCGGAGCACCATGACGGATTCCAGATGTATAAAAGCGAACTTTCGCATTTCAATGCATATGAAATGGGGCCAAAACGCGATGTACTGGGCGAGCTGAAAGCGGCTTTTGAAAAACAGGGACTGATACTTGGGGCTTCTTCGCACAGAGTGGAGCATTGGTTTTTCATGGGGCATGGAAAAGAGTTTGACAGTGACATAAAAGAGCCATTGGTGTGCGGAGATTTTTACTGGCCGGCAATGCCCGAACCCCATCATCATGATCTTTTCAGCAAACCCGAACCGTCACAGGAATTCCTTGAGGACTGGCTTTTACGTACATGTGAAATTGTCGACAGGTACCGCCCGCGACTAATTTATTTCGATTGGTGGATTCAGCACAGTGCGGTTAAACCATACCTTAAAAAATTCGCGGCATATTATTACAACAGGGCCAGGGAATGGGGCATCGATGTAGCAATAACATACAAGCATGAAGCCTTTATGTTCGGAAGCGCGATTGTTGATGTTGAAAGGGGGCAGTTTTCCGAACAGAAACCATATTACTGGCAGACAGATACAGCTGTTGCGAGAAACTCATGGTGTTATACAGTGGATAACCAGTACAAGTCGGCAAACGAAATTATTTGCGACCTAGTGGACATAGTAAGCAAAAATGGATGCCTCCTGTTAAACATAGGCCCGAAAGCCGATGGAACCATACCCGACGAAGACAGGGCAATATTGCTTGAAATCGGCGACTGGTTAAAGACTAACGGCGAAGCCATATACGACAGTAAGGTGTGGCGTTATTACGGTGAAGGGCCCACTGAAATTGAAGAAGGGCAGTTTACAGATAAAAGCTCAAAGCAATTCACGCCCGAAGATATTCGCTTTACAGTAAACGGTTCAAGTATTTATGCTTGTGTCCTGTCCTACCCGGAAAACGGCGTGGTAAGAATAAAATCCCTTGCTGAGAAAGATGCATCAAAACTTCCGCATTTCCATGGCATAATAAAGGATGTATCTGTGCTTGGTTTTGACGAAAAGCCACGCTGGGAAAGAAATGAAGAGGCACTTGTCATTACCGCCGAAAAAGTTAAAAGCGATAAGCCTGTAGTGTTTAAGATTCTTGTTGATTAAAGGCAAGCTTCCTGTATTCACTCGGGCTCATTTTATAATATTTGCGGAATGCTGCGGAAAAATGCTCGGGGGAAGAATATCCGAGGGTATCTGAGATATAAGCAATGCTGCGGTCTTTTTCCTTAAGCAGGAGTGAAGCCATGGACATTCTTGCTTCAACTTTCTTTTGCTGGAATGACTTTCCGTAGTATTTCCAAATTAAACGCTGTGTCTGGCGGGGGCTGAGCTTTAGCTTATCTGCCAGAGTATCAAGGGAAAGGGACGCATATTCATTAAGGAAGTATTCTTCGATGATTATGGAATTACTGTCCATAAGGTTACCCGGGGCTAAATGGTCCCGGGCGCGTTTTTCATAATCATAATTGCGCACAAGGTATATCAAAAGCTGGGCCAGCATTAGTTCAACCTGTTTTTGATACCCGGTGTATTTGCATTCCAGCTCTTTGAACATTTGCTTCATGAGGGCATGGATACCATGATTGTCCTTCCCAAACCAGAAATGTGTGGAAATAAAGGTGTTCATTAATGGAGAGGATATTTTTTGTGAAGCTTTTACCATTTTTAAATAAACACAGTATTCATACATTGGATCATGAGGCTTTGGGAATTGGGCATGTTCCACATGGGGACCGGTAACATAAAGCGTATTTGGCGTAATATCATAGGAAACATCGTTGGCTATCAGCCTGCCATATCCAAAAGGGACATAATGAATTTCATAGCAGCCTTTGCCATGGCTGTGAGAAGGAAAGGTCCTGGTAAGACGTTCAAAGATGATATTCGGTGCGCTGAATGTAACGCCGTCCAGGGTGAAATTAATATCCATATCCAAATACGTTATTTTCATAATTTCCTCTTTCCTGCTCCACCGGCTTAGTTAAATCAACCGGAGAAATTAAAATGTGGCAAAGCTTAATCTTCCTTTAAATTATACCACAGTATATATAAAAACGTGACATGTTTATGACAGAAATGTCGTATTTTTATATTAATTAAAATACGGTATCAGTATAATTAAATTATAATTTAGTGCTGAAACAACAAACTGAAATTATTCCGCTCTTTAGAAATTTTTAACTCTAAAAATTTAATTTCACTTTTAAAATCCATAAATTAAAGATCTAAGGAAAGGATGTGTAAATATGGCCATTCAGGGGAAAATGAAAGGAGCAATACTACCGGGAAACAGCACGGTGGAAATCAGAGAATTTGATATTCCCAAACCAGGATACGGACAGGTTCTTATTAAAACCAAGGCGACCACTATTTGCGGCAGTGATATTCGTTGCATATACAGAGAGCATACAGGAAAAGGGCCTGAAGGGTATATTCCGGGAACGATAGCTGGGCATGAGCCATGCGGTGTCATTGTTGAAGAAGGAGAAGGGCTCAAACGCTTTAAAAAGGGCGACCGGGTAATTGTTTACCACATTTCAGGATGTGGTGTATGCAATGACTGCAGAAGAGGCTTTTATATTTCCTGTAAAAGCAAGTACCGCCAGGCATACGGGTGGCAGCGCCACGGTGGCATGGCACCATACATACTGGCAGAGGAGAAGGATTTAATTGAACTGCCAGATGAACTTACCTTTAAAGACGGTGCCCAGGTAGCCTGTGGCTTCGGAACAGTATATGAGGCAATTGAAAAGATAGGTGTTTGCGGTAATGATGCAGTTCTTGTAACAGGTCTTGGCCCTGTCGGAATGGCAGCTCTTATGCTGGCAAAAGCAATGGGAGCGAATAAGCTTATAGGTGTCGAAACCAACGATTACCGGATTAACCTGGTTAAGCAGCTTGGCCTGGCAGACTATGTATTTAAACCGGGTGACAATACTCTGGAGCAGATTTATGAAGTAACCGGAGGCAAAGGAGTAGAGCGCGCAATTGATGCCAGTGCCAGTGACCCGGGAAGGCAATTGGCCATCCGTGCAACGAGAGAATGGGGAAAAATTGCGTTTGTAGGAGAAGGAGGAACCTGCACGTTCCAGCCAAGCCCGGACATTATCCATGGACAAAAAACCATTTACGGTTCATGGGTTACATCACTGTGGAGAATGGAAGAACTGGTGGAACGCCTGGTACGTTGGGGAATCCATCCTGAAAAGCTGATTACCCATGAGTTTACACTTGAACAGGCCGGTGAAGCTTACAGGCTTATGGCAGAAGGCAACTGCGGAAAAGTTGCAGTAGTTTTTAATGATTAATTAGAAAACGGGGGAAAGCAAAGTGATAATTAATCAGGACAGAATACCCAAAAGGACACTAAGCAGCGGAGAAAAAATCCCCTGCATTGGTCTGGGGACATTTGGATCTGACAAGTATAATGCAGAACAGATTGCAGAAGCGGTATACGGGGCTGTAAAGTATGGATACCGCCTCATCGACTGCGCTTCGGTATACCAGAATGAGGACCGGATTGGAGAGGTTCTCGAACGGCTAATGCAGGAAAAGGTTGTAGCCCGCAATGAACTGTTTATAGTATCGAAGGTTTGGAATGACATGCACGACAAGGTTCACCTTTCCTGCAAAAAAAGCCTCCGGGATTTAAGACTTGATTACCTTGATTTATATCTTATACACTGGCCGTTCCCGAACTACCATGCTCCCGGCTGCGACGGCGATTACCGAAATCCTGACTCAAGGCCGTTTTCAGTAGAGGAATTCATGAGTACCTGGAGACAGTGCGAGGAACTGGTGGAACAGGGGCTGGTAAGGTATATCGGCATGAGCAATATGACTGTTCCCAAGCTGGAGGCTGTACTTCCGTTATGCAAAATAAAACCTGCGGTACTCGAAATGGAACTGCATCCTTCCTTCCAGCAGCCCGAACTGTTCAACTACGCAATTTCTCATAATATCCTTCCATTCGGGTATTGTCCGCTTGGATCTCCGTCACGTCCCGAGCGTGATCGCACCGAAGACGATGTTGTGGACATGGAACTGCCCGCCATTGTGAAGGCTGCCCAGGCACATGGGGTTCATCCTGCATCAATTTGCCTGAAATGGGCAGTACAAAGGGGGCAGGTGCCAATACCGTTTTCAGTAAAGGAACAACAGTATAAATCCAACTTGGCATGTGTAACTGAAGACCCGCTGACAGAAGAAGAAATGGAAGCCATCAGGCTGGAGGACAGGAACTGCCGCCTGATAAAAGGCCAGGTTTTCCTGTGGGAAGGCGCCAAAGGATGGGAAGATTTGTGGGATGTTGACGGAAAAATAACTGTTTGAGGCAGTTAGTTTCCGGACAGGACAATTCTGATAAAAGACCTGGTTTTGAGCAATCAAAGGCTAAGGTATATTGGTTAAAGGTTTAGAACAGGGAAGGAGCCGGATTATGTTAAAAGGAATTCCAAAGATACTTTCACCCGAGTTGTTAAAAGTATTATGCGAAATGGGGCATGGTGACCGTATTGTGATTGCCGACGGCAATTTTCCGTCAGAATCTGTAGGGAAAAATGCAAAAGTCATCCGTATGGACGGACATGGAACATGTGAATTGCTGGAGGCAATCCTTCAGTTATTTCCACTGGATACCTATGTAGAACACCCGGTGCAGCTGATGCAGGTGGTTCCCGGAGATCCTGTCGAAACCCCGATATGGGATGAGTATGCACAAATAATCAAAAAGTTTGATAAGCGCGGCAGTAATGCTATTACACATATAGAGCGCTTCAAGTTCTATGATGAAGCCCGTAATGCATATGCGATTATTGCCACAGGCGAGGGTGCACTTTACGCAAATATAATGCTACAGAAGGGCGTTGTAGTATAACGGGGTATACAGGTTCTTGCTGATGGTGGCATGGATAATATATAAGTAAGTGCAGCCTTTGAAAGGAAAGGCAGTTTAAATGCGGTAAGTTAAAAACAAGTGGTTTCCTGCTGCACTGATAAAGCTGATTTCTTTGATAAGGCTGCATTTGCCTGGATAATAAATTTTGCTGAATGAGCCATTGGTAAAATGGCGTGAAATCCGCATGCTCTGGGCAATACATATACTTTGTCAAACAGTTTACATAATTTGTCTTATAAATTTTCTTATAAAACCATTGCAAAAAAATCAGATATAGTGTAAAATAAAATCCGCAGCTTAAATCGGGGTGTAGCGCAGTTGGTAGCGCACGTGGTTTGGGACCATGGGGCCGGGGGTTCAAGTCCTCTCACCCCGACCAGATAAATAGAAATACATTCATTCAATAAGAGCCAGTCATAAAAAGACCGGCTCTTATCGTTTGTATGGTGCTTTTTGAAAAACTTTTTCCTAAGCATTTCAATTTCCTGTTACTATACAATAGAGAGCATATAAGAGCGGGTTATGGTAATAAAAGGATTTGAGACGCGGACATTTAGTTTGTTGCCCGCCTGTAGCTGGATATATTTGTTACTCCATAATTCCGTACTATTTTATCGGCTTTTGAAATTGAATTGCTCAGTGCATCGATGGCATTTTGTATGTCACTGCTGTCTTCAAGAACAAGTTCTATCTCATTGTCCCTGATTATTAATTCACATTTTTTGCAAAGGTAGTATGAAGAATTATGCCATACAAACTTAAGTCCGTCCTGCCATTGCTCCCCGGGGATCCCATTTATTTCAGCCCTTATCCTGTAGTAATATTTATCAGGTTTGCCACTCAGGGTTACGGATACGTGATCAAGCTTCATTATACCACTTCCTGTATCAAGATAAGAACAATCGGCTTTCAAGCAATATAACAGTGATATTCCGGGTCAGGTTCGACTTTACCATAGAAAGCTTGGTATTCACAGGCATAATTAAAAAGGTTTTAAGCGGTTTAAACCATGTATTATTGTTAACAGAAACAGCCGATAAAATTCAAAATATTGAACAACAGAAATTCAGTTTTTTATATCAGGTCTTAAAATTATTGTTGCAAGGGGCGGTATCCTTAAAACCAAAGAATACGGCCTGCAATGAAACGGGATATTTTCCGAATGAATTTTTCCGGTGTTCAATACATTGCTGCCCCCGTATTCTTCCCTGTCGCTGTTGAAAACTTCTTCGTAATAAGTGTAAAAAGGCGCGCCTATGCGGTAATTTTCATGTGCTGCCGGTGTGAAATTGCATACGAAGATTAACATGTCACGGTAGTCATGCCCTTTTCGGATAAAAGATACAACACTGTGTTCGGTATCATTACAGTCGATCCATTCAAAGCCTTCATACTGGAAATCCACTTCATACAGTGCCGGCTCTTTCAGGTAAAAATTATTCAGTTCCTTAACGTAAAGGTGCATTTTTTTATGCATCGGATAGTCCAGAAGATGCCAGTCCAGGCTTTCTTTATACTTCCACTCGATAAACTGGCCAAACTCACCTCCCATGAATAGAAGCTTTTTTCCGGGATGGCCGATGAAATAACCCAGTGCCGCACGAAGCCCGGCAAACTTCTGCCAGTAATCCCCGGGCATTTTGTTCAATAACGAGCATTTTCCGTGTACCACTTCATCGTGGGACAATACAAGAATAAAATTTTCACTCCATGCATACATGAAAGAAAAAGTAATAAGGTTCTGGTGATATTTGCGGTATACCGAGTCCATACTCATATACCGTAAAAAATCGTTCATCCAGCCCATGTTCCATTTATGTGAAAAGCCAAGGCCGCCATCATGCACAGGTTTTGTCACCATTGGCCATGCTGTGGATTCTTCGGCAATCATCATTACATTTGGAAAATACTTATATACAACATAGTTTAAGTGCTTCAAAAATTCTATTGCTTCAAGGTTTTCGCGCCCGCCGTACTTGTTTGGAATCCATTCACCTTCCTTGCGCCCATAATCCAGATAAAGCATGAACGCAACTGCGTCAACCCTTAACCCGTCTACATGGAATATGTCAAACCAGTATATCGCGTTTGCGATTAAGAAGTTTCTGACTTCATTACGGGAAAAGTTAAAAATATGGGTCCCCCATTCATGGTGTTCTCCACGGAGCCGATCGGCATGTTCGTAGCATGCGGTACCGTCGAACCGGGCAAGACCGTGGCCGTCTTTCGGGAAATGCGCAGGAACCCAGTCCAGAATAACACCTATACCATTCTGATGGCAGGCGTCAACAAAGTATTTAAAGTCCTCAGGAGTGCCATAGCGAGCTGTTACGGCATAGTACCCGGTAACCTGGTATCCCCAAGAACCGTCATACGGATGTTCCATTACCGGTAATAATTCCAGGTGAGTATAACCCATTTCCCTGGCATAGGGAATCAGTTTTTCGGCCAGTTGCCTGTAAGTTAATGGTTTAAATCCCGTTTCGGATTGCGGGTCGGGATCGGGTTGCTGCATCCACGAACCAAGATGTACCTCGTAAATATTTACAGGCTTGTCAAAGGTACTTTCTTTTTCCCGCTGCTCCATCCATTTTTTGTCGTTCCATTCGTAATTATGGAGATCATATACCCGTGAAGCGGTTTTTGGAGGTTTTTCGGCGAAAAACGCATATGGATCGGCTTTAATATATAATTCGTCGAAAGGAGTTTTAATTTCGTATTTGTATATATCATTTTTCATAACACCGGGAACGAATATCTCCCACACACCTGAACTTCCCATCATCCGCATTTGGTGGCGCCTTCCATCCCATTGATTGAAGTCGCCTACAACGCTTACTCTTTTTGCTTCGGGAGCCCAGACGCAGAAGGACACCCCGGGAACACCATTAATATTACGTATGTGAGCACCTAATTTTTCATATATCCTGTGATGGTTGCCCTGGTTAAAAAGATACAGATCGTAATCAGATATGGTGGGCCAAAATGAATAAGGATCATATGTTTCAAAATAATGCCCTGTATAATCCAGAACTTTAAACTTATAAAGATAATCTTCGGAGCGGCCGGGGAATACTGTCGTAAAAAATCCCCGGTCGTCCTTTTTAACCATTTTATATGATTTGCCGCTTTTCTCGAAAACAACTTCAATGCTCAGAGCATTGGGTATGTATGCGCAGATTGCCGTTTCATTACCCTGTGTATGCATACCCAATATCTCATGGGGATTTCTGTGATAACCACAGATGATAGCTTCTATACCGCTCTCATTAAAGACATAACCCATATCGAATTACCTCTGGCTCCTCATAACTGAAAATAGTTATTAAACAGAAGTTTAATCCAAATATGAATTATGCCCCGAAACCGATTAATTAAACTATTTCTCAAGCACTTTAATCAGGCGGTAGATAATAGTAGCAGCCTCTGCCCTGGTAGCGGTATTTTTGGGCCCAAGCTTGTTATTGCCTATTCCGTTAATTATACCGGCAAAATACATCTGTGCGAAAGCCGACTGCGCATAAGGGTCTATTTCGGCATAGTCGGTGAATTTATATAGGATATATAGTGAAGGCTGCTCGATGGTAAGCCCTGCACTTTTTATTGCCCGGGACGAATAATATACTATGTCCTGCCTGGTTATAGGCATATCCGGATAGAACATGCCGTCTTTATCAGGTTCGATTATTTTATACCGGTATGCGGTCATTATATAACGGTGATACCAATCGTCAGGGGTTACATCCTTAAAGCTTCCTATTGGAGTTTCGGGAAGCGCAAAAGTTGTAACCAGCAGCTTTATAAACTCTGCACGTGTGATATTTCCTGACGGATTAAAGCTGCCTTTACCGTCACCACTTACAATTCCCATTGAAGTAAGGGCGTTTATAGCATCCCTTGCCCAGGCATAACTGGATGTAATGTCGCCATATGTGGTAACCGGCGGTGTTGTGACATGAATTTCGTTGCTCGGGAATGATTCACCTGCGGCATTTTTTGCTTTCACTATATAGGAATATGAATGGTTTGGTTCTACATTGTAGTCGGAAAAAGTGGTGGTGTTTCTGTCAGCAACTCCTACCAGCTTATAATCACTATCGTAAATATCGCTCTTTCGGTATATTGTAAATTCATCCTCATTGTCCGACAAGTCACTCCATGTAAGAACAACGCGGTTTGATCCTACAACGGTAGGTATGGAAAGACTTGGGGTTGTAGGGATTTTTGTTGTATAAAACACCTCATTGGTGAACGATTCGAGTAACGGATCCTCACAGTAAGCACGTACCCGTATAGTATAGTCAACACCGTCATCGGGAATAAACCGGTACATGGTGGTGTTTTCCGGAAGTTTTTCGATAGACTGCCAAATATCATTAATGCTGGTTTTATACTCGACTATATAATATTTCTCCACATCCGAAAAATCATCCCATCCAAGATACAGCAAGCCGTCTATCAGTGATACAGCCAGATTCCCTTCATTTCCTTTAAAAGAAATTTTAATTGGGTCTGTGGCAGTGAAATCCGAGAAAATTGTACTGCTTTTAATTGCACGGATTTGGTAGGTGTAGGTTTCACCGTTAACTATATTCTCATCTGAATACATAAACTGGCCGCTCATGGCAGTGCCAATGTGCTTCCATATGCCTTCGGAATTGGACATGCGCCATATTTCGAACCCGGTTTCCACAGCTTTGTCATATTCCCAGGTAAGGAATACTCTGTTAGGTACTACACTTTTAATTTCAAAATTCTGTACCTTGGGTAATTGTTCGGTTGATATATAAATTTCAGGTGTATAATCCGATTCAACATTTGATGAGGAGCGCAGCTTCAGACGATAGCCGTTAACCGTACCGCTGGACACGGTATCAAGGTAAGAACCTGTCTTTGACAGGGAGGTTAAAGGCTTGAAAACCCCGTCGGAATCAAGCTTTTCGATAATAATGGTATTGGCTCCTGCAGCTTCCCTGCTCCACTCCAGAAGTATTTCTGTGTCTGAAATTGCACGCCCGTAAAAATGGGTTTCAAACAGCAATTTGGTATATTCCGCTACTCCGGTGGATGAAGGGAAATATTCAGTGATAAAGCCGCCTTCATAACGGGCTCTTATCCTGTAATAATACTTGGTTCCAGGAGTGAGGTTGTTGTCGGTGTATTCTGTTTCACCAGGCCTAGTTGTATAAATCTCCTCCCATTTGCTGCTTCCGGCTTCTTTGCGCTCTATAAGCACAACAGAGTTATCAGGCGAAATATAGCTGTCTCCCGGATAATTCCATGATAAAACCATCTGCGTACTAAATGCTTTTGCTATTTTGAAGGACTCGGGAAATAAGAACGGAACCGTGACCTCCTTGCTTTCTGTTCCGCGATATGAATTGCTTAAGGGTATAATTCTGTATGTATATTGCTGACCGTTCTCTACTTTTTTATCTATGTAGCTTGTTTCGTTGGCCAGGGTTGAACCTATACGCACAAAAGAACCGTTTCCTGTCTTTCTTTCAATTCTGTAACCCGATTCCTTTGATGATACATCATCCCAGGATATCCTGATGGAAGAGGTGGACAATATTTCCGCTTTAACGTTCTGAGGTGCGCTTAATGGTGTGGAAACATACTGCCCTATGCTGGAAGAAGGGTAGTACAAGTATATTGCTGTAGCTGGTGTTATAGTACGGACCCGGTAATAATACTTTGATGCTTCGGATAAACCTGTGTCTACGTAAGAATCCTGGCTTCCGGGCACCGTTGCAACAGTCTGCCAGGTATTGCTTCCTTCAGATCTCCTCTCGATAACCGTCTGGTAGTTGGTTTCAGGGATCCTGTTTGAGTATGGATATGTCCATTTCAGTTCCACTTCGGAATCTGAGAGCGCTTTTACTGTAAGCCCTGTAGGATAAAGAAATTCAACAGGGAACGAATCGCGGGGCGCGCCGGAATCCCCTCCCCTGGTTGCGAACACTCTGTACACATAAGTGTGCCCGTTGGATATACTATTATCTGTATACGATGAATCATTTGATGGAACATTAGCAATAGTGACAAAATTTCCTGAATCGGTTTTTCTCTGTACAGTAAATCTTGTAGCACCAGGAACGTTGTTGTCCCAGGTAATGCGGACACTGCCGTTGTTATATACAAAAGCGTTTACATATGAAGGGGTTCCAAGGGTATCCGCATTTGAAACACCCACAAATAAAATAATTGCAATAATTGGGATAATTACATAAAGTGCCTTTCTCATACCATCATCTCCCAAATAACTATGTGTCATTGATAATTGTACCATAAATATGTATGCATTTCTCTGTTTCTTTTTCAATACAAGATTTTAATATTTAATGAAGTATTTATCAAACATGCATAAAACATAGGAATGCAATGACATTTTATCTTATTATCCATAAATCATTAGCCATAACTATGCTACAATAAACCATATAGAATATCGGTTTTTTGCGTATTAATCCTCACTTCAAATTTATACCAGTTTGAAGGCTTTGTTTAATTCGCAGATTTTAAGCATCTTGGTGATAAAAAGCTATCCGGGATTTGATATGATATGGTTATCGGGAATAAGAATTAAGCTTACCGAACTTTTTAATATGCTGATATGGAGGGGAATTTTATGGATAATAAGCCGCCTTTCGAGATTATTGATTTTCATATACACCCGTTTATTTCCGGTAATAATAATTTGTGCTTCTATGATAACACAGTGGACGATTTGGAGGGCTTAAGGGAAGATTTACTGAGGGCTGGTATATCAAAAGCTTGCGGGTGCGTGCTTAATAAAGATCCAGGCGATGATTTTGACAAAATACGCAGGCTAAATGACGAAGCCATTTCAGTTAAGGAACTATTAGGGGAATTTTATATACCGGGGATGCATATAAACCCCAAATATGTTAATGAGTCCTGTGAAGAAATTAAGAGAATGCATGATTTGGGAGTAAGGCTGGTTGGCGAACTTGTACCGCATTTAATGAACTGGAATGGTTATTATGATTCAAACCTGCATGAAATTTACGAATACATCCAGCAGCTCGGCATGGTCGTAAATGTACATACCCAGAACGATGATACGCTGGAAAAGGCTGTTAAGACTTTTCCTGATATAATGTTTGTTGCAGCACATCCGGGAGATAAAAAAACATTTTTAAGACATCTGGAGCTTATGAAGAAATATGACAATTATTTTCTGGACCTAAGCGGAACCGGGATATTCAGATACGGATTGATTCGCTATGGCGTTGAACAGGTTGGCAGTGAAAGGTTTTTATTCGGTACCGACTATCCCATATGCAATCCTGGAATGTACGTACAGGCTGTACTGTACGAAAGGCTGAGCTCCACCAATCAACGGTACTTTTTGTGATTACATATCTGTTCGTTGGGACAGCCTGTTTAAAATCCCTGAAGACCTTTCGTTTGAAAAAGCAGCGATGGTTGAGCCTGTTGCGGTTGCGATCCATGCCGTTAACAGGGCATCTTTCTGTAATGGTGATACAATCGCCGTAATTGGAGCAGGCCCTATTGGACTTTTGACATTGCAGGCAGCGAAAGCAGCAGGGGCAGGAAAGGTAATTTGTCTGGACGTGCTTGACGAAAGGCTTGGCATGGCAAAAGAACTTGGCGCCGATGAAATAATAAACGTAAGTGACGGCAATATACCGGCTGAAATTGCCGATGTTGTATTTGAAACAGCAGGTTCGTCAAAAGCCACCGAATCAATTTACACCCTATCAAGGCCAGGCGGGGTTGCTGTGCAGGTGGGATGGCCCGAAAAGAACAAGGTGGCAATGGATATTGCCCAATTCATTGAGAAGGAATTGAATTATGTTGGTGTAAACCGGTATGCCAACGCATATCCCGCTGCAATAAAATGGGTTTCTGACGGCAGGATTAATGTTGAAAAGCTGATTACGCACAGGTTTAATTTTGAGCAGATTGCCGAGGCTTTCGAATTCACTGCTACAAACAAAAAGGATGTCATCAAGACAATTGTTCTGAACTGACAATAATATACACCGTATGGGGGTGCATATGGCAGCACAAAGCACTGGCCGGCATTGCACCCTTTATTTTTCGTTTCCACAAAGGAAATGCCTTGTATCCGAAGATTGAATTGGATAAAGCCGTATACTTTTTAACAATCCGGAAGTGGAGTTTTGCCGTTAATATAAAGCGGCAATGTGAAAAGAAATATAAATCATGTACGCAAAAAAAGAGGCTGACGTATTAAAAAGACGTGCGTCAGCCAAATTAAAGGGGGTCAAAATGTATTGTGAGGTCATTAAAAGTTTAACCTTAAAATGGCTTTTTATACATGATTTAAAAATTTTTCAGAATTAATTATTTGTATCTCGCCAAGGCTTCGTATATAATATAATCATCGATTTGTCAACAGTTCCATAATGCCGGGTTTACTTTGCTTAAGACCGGGTAAAAGTAAAATAGCCGGACAGATAGACAAATTGATTTAGAAAGGGTCTCATATGGAAAAAGAGATTTGGAAAAAACCGCTGCGCCAATGCAATATTGGCGGTGAAGCCTTAATAGAGGGCGTTATGATGCGAAACGGCAATAAAATAGCAATGGCCGTCAGAAAATCAAATGGCGAAATAGAGGTTGAAACAACGGAATATATCCCTCTGTCAAAAAGGTTTGTCCTGTTCAAGCTTCCAATAATCCGCGGCGCGGTTGGCATGATAGAGTCAATGGTTGTAGGAATGAAAGCCCTTATGAGTTCAGCTGAAAAGGTGGATTTAGAGGAAGAGGAAGAATCAAAAATAGATGAATTTTTAAAGAAAATATTCGGCGATAAATTGTTCCAGGTTATGCTGTATTTTTCGGTAGTTATAGCTCTTGTTTTTGGCATTGGCCTGTTTATGCTTCTTCCCAACTGGATAGCCGGATGGTTTAGTTTTGACAAGTCCACCGTAGGCGGTACGATAATTGCCAATTTGATAGAAGGCTGCATCAGGCTGGTAATTTTCTTTTCATACATTATTATTGTATCGAAAAACAAGGAAATAAAGAGGGTATTTGAGTACCACGGTGCAGAGCACAATGCAATTTACGCTTATGAAAACAAAGAGGAATTAACCGTTGAAAATGCTATAAAGCATACCACATTACATCCAAGGTGCGGTACTGCATACCTGTTTGTTGTAATAATCACCAGCATAATACTGTTTTCTTTTATAAGATGGCAAAGCCCGCTTGTGAATATGGCTTTCCGGCTGCTGCTTCTGCCTCTTGTGGCAGGGATTGCTTACGAGATTTTTAAATTAGCCGCAAAGACAAGCTTTAAGCCGTTAAGGGCAATAAGCTATCCCGGCCTTATGCTGCAGAAAATAACAACACAGCCTCCGGATGAAAGCCAGGTTGAAGTTGCGCTTGCAGCTTTGAAAGCCGTGATAAGCGATTGATTTGTAACGAATTGGTTTTGGAGGTTAATGCCGTTGAATATTAAAGAAGCGTTGACTGTTGCAGCTGATATTTTAAAAAATGGAAACATACATGCCCCGGTGCGAGAAGCCGGGGTTTTGTTGGCTTATGTCATGAAAAAGGATTTATCTTTCATTTATGCCCATCCTGAAGAAATGCTTTCAGAACAACTTGAACGCGAATATATGGATATTGTCAGTAAAAGAAGCAACAGGATGCCTTTTCAGTATATTTCGAACAATCAGGAGTTCATGTCTCTGGACTTTTATGTAAACCAAAACTGCCTGATTCCGCGGCCGGATACAGAAATACTTGTAGAGGCAGCACTTGATATTATAAAACGCTATAGGGAACCGGTACGGGTATTGGATATAGGTACCGGATCGGGGGCAATTGCGGTAAGTATAGCTTATTATGCAAAGAATACGGTTATTGATGCGATTGATATATCAGAAAGCGCATTGCAGGTAGCCGCTATTAATGCGAAAAAACACCAGGTTCATGACAGGATTGCTTTTCTCAATGCAGATTTAAGGAGCTTTTCGGCAGAAAAACCCTACTCTGTTGTAATATCAAACCCGCCTTATATCCCAAGCGGAGATATTAAAAATCTCATGCCCGAGGTGGCAAATTATGAACCGGTACTTGCCCTTGACGGTGGTGATGACGGGCTGGATTTTTACCGCATTATTGCTTCGAAGCTTGCTAACCTGCTGACTCCGGACGGAACGGTGCTGACCGAAGTGGGAATGGGGCAGCACGCACAGGTTATGAATATGTTTGAAAAAGAAGGAATGAACGTTTCGGTATTAAAGGATCTTGCAGGTATAAACAGGGTTGTTTGCGGAAGCTTTGGAAATATTTTTCCTAAAAATTGTATAAAATCTCCTTTTTAAGATTATACTTCAATAAGTGAATAATCTTATTAAGGAGTTAAATATATGAGCGAAAATCTCAGTTTCAACTATTCAGGGGAAAAAAGTCCGGGGTTTTTTAAAAAGTTTTTTCAAAATTATGATGAAGAGTATGGCAATACAGGTTCTGACAGCCTGCTTCTTCTGAGAAGCATTCAACAGGCACGGCAGGAATGGCTTGAAGCAGTTGAAAATTTTGATCAGGCCGACAATAACGAATTAATCGACTATTTTATTTACAGAATGAAAGCATGCCAGATACGTTACAATTACCTTCTGAAAAAGGCTAAAGAAATGGGTATTCGCGGAGAATTGCACGAAGCCAAATAGGTCAGGCATACCCATAGTTGGGCTGCATGACCAGGCAATTTTGAAGGGTATTCATAATTCCTTCATCGGATGAATAGAATATAACGGACAAACATCTGAGCGAGGTAGAAATGGATAACCTTTATATTCTACTTGCCTGGGTTGCAGGTATTATTCTGGTTATGTTTTTCGGAAAAGCCCTGAAGGTGCCTCTTAAGATTGCGTTAAGATTATTGTTTAACAGCATTTTAGGCGGAATGGTTATCATAATTATTAATTATATTGGTCAAATTATAGATTTTCAAATATCCTTAAACATTTTTTCGGCTCTGATAGTGGGAACACTGGGGCTTCCGGGGGTTATCCTGCTGATTATCCTGAAATATTTGCTGTAAGGGATACCCTTACTTTTTTTATGCAAGTTTAAGCGCAGCCTGCCATTGGTTCTGTACACCTGTTTTCAGTAATAATCGATATTTCCCCAGCATATAATTGTTCAGTAGACAGACTTATACACATTGAAAAGTCTATTATGCTTGTTTTGTTTTGCGTATTAGGCTTATATTACGCATAAAAAATACCTGATTATGAAGACAGGATGTGAGATTATGCAGGAAGCAAAAGGTTTTATAGAAAACAGCTATGGTATCCGAATCAGTGGTATCAGGCCTTTCAGGGCAGGATATATTCTTGAAACCAGTGCCGGCAGAAAGTACATAAAGGCTTGCCAGTACACGAAAGAACGTGTCCTTTTTATACATCAGGCAAAAACACATCTTCTGATGAATGATTTCCGGCACATTGATCCGTATTGCCTTACTTTAAATAAACAACCATATATCGAAATCGACGACATACCATATACAATGGTTGATCTGATTGAAGGCAGGGAATGTGAATTTGATGATGATCGCGATGTAATAAGGGCAACTGAAGCCCTTGCTTTAATGCATAAGGCAGCCCATGGATTTTGCCCTAAGGGACCGTATATCCCAAGCGGTCTGGGCAAGCTTCCGATGTCTTTTAAAAAACACCTGGAGGAAATCAGAAAACTAAGAAAAAAGGCAGAGAAAGAGCGGAACAGCTTCGACTATCTATTTATAGAAAATTTTGAACATTTTTATAAATCAGGGCTCAAAAGCCTGGAGATACTTTTTGCATCGAAGTATAACAAGCTTGTTGAGAGAACAATGAGAGAGGGTATGATTTGCCATCATGATTACTCATACCAGAATATCCTGATAAAAGGTGACACAACATCTATAATCAATTTTGATTATTGCAGTATTGAACTGAAAATATATGATATTGTTAATATATTAAGGCGCAGGATGAGGAAATGCAACTGGGATATAGACAAGGCTAAGCAGATACTTGATGTTTACCGGAAAATAGAACCTTTGGATCATGATGAAATGCAGGTAATGAAAAGTATGCTTCAGTTCCCTCAGAAGTTCTGGAGGGTTATAAACCGCTATTACAACAGCAGAAGGTGCTGGGCTCAGAAAAATTTCACGATAATGCTAGAAGAAGTAATACAGGAAAAAGATGCCCATAAAAATTTCATGGATAAGTTTGACACTCTCTGAATCCTTATTGTATTAATATAAAAATCTGTATGCACTGAAAGGCGGATTGCCTTTCGTGCTAAAACAGACCTGTAATTTTCCCGTCGGGCTGTATATCCATTCTGTTTGAAGCGGGCTCTTTCGGAAGGCCCGGCATAGTCATTATATCGCCTGTATACACCACAATAAACCCCGCACCGGCAGATACTTTTACATCCCTTACAGTAAGATCGAATCCTTCGGGACGTCCTAACAGGTTTGGATTATCAGACAGCGAAAACTGTGTTTTAGCCATGCATACCGGCATTTTATCAAGGCCGATGGCTTCAATTTGCTTTATGGCCTTTTCGGCTTTGTCGGTATATATGACTTTAGCTCCGCCGTAAATTTCCCGGTTAATAATCAGAATTTTATCCTTTATGCTTAAATTTACGTCATAAAGCGGTTCAAACCCGGAAGGTGCGGTTTCTATAAGCTTACAGACCTTGTTTGCAAGCTCAAGGCCACCGAGACTGCCTTTTTCAAAAACTTCGCTTAAAGCCACATCAACACCCATATTTTTACAATGATCTATAATAAATTGGATCTCGGCATCAGTATCTGTATTAAACCTGTTTATTGCAACCAGAACCGGAACCTTGAATTTCTGTATATTCTCTATATGCTTGTCAAGATTAGCAATTCCCTTTTCCAGCGCTTTAAGATTTTCTTCGGACAGGCTGTTCTTCGGTACGCCACCGTTATACTTAAGAGCCCTGACTGTTGCCACCAGTACCACTGCATCGGGTGAAAGGCCTGCAAACCGGCATTTAATGTCAAAGAATTTCTCCGCTCCAAGATCGGCACCGAAACCTGCTTCGGTTATAACATAGTCTGCAAGTTTCAACGCAAGTTTGGTTGCGATAACGCTGCTGCACCCATGGGCGATATTTGCAAAAGGCCCGCCATGCATAAAAGCAGGCGTATTTTCAAGGGTCTGAACAAGGTTTGGCTTTATCGCATCCTTCAATAACAGGGCCATCGCTCCTTCAACTTTCAAGTCGCTGGCGGTAACAGGGTTGCCGCTGCTGTTGAATCCCACAATGATTTTTCCAAGCCTGTCTTTCAGATCTGCGATATCTTCTGCAAGGCAAAGAATAGCCATAACCTCGGACGCGACGGTAATCTGGAACCCGTCCTCCCGTGGAAATCCGTTAATTTTCCCGCCCAGGCCGACAATTATGTTTCTTAAGGCCCTGTCGTTCATGTCCATTACCCGTTTCCATAAAATATTCCGTATATCTATATTCAGTCCATTCCCGTGATGAATATGGTTGTCTATGACAGCCGAAAGAAGGTTGTTTGCAGCGGTAACTGCATGCAGGTCGCCTGTAAAATGCAGGTTGATATCTTCCATTGGAACCACCTGGGCATACCCTCCACCTGCAGCTCCTCCTTTAATTCCCATTACCGGCCCCAGCGAAGGCTCCCTGAGTGCGACAATTGCTTTTTTGTTGAGCTTTGCCATGGCTTGACCTAGACCTACGGTGGTGGTTGTTTTTCCCTCTCCTGCGGGGGTTGGGTTTATAGCAGTTACCAGAATCAGCTTCCCGTCGGGGCGATTCTTAACCCTGTCAATAAACGAGGACTTTATTTTTGCTTTATAATCACCGTACAGCTCTAAATCCGATCTGGTTATTCCCAGTTCTGCCGCAACATCCTCAATTGGTTTTAAATTTGCATTTTGAGAAATTTCAATATCAGTAGGCATATTTATCATGTTAACCTTATTCCTCCCCAATGAACTGAATGAGCTTTCAGAAAACAAGCACCAAACAACATGTGTCAATTCTATCAAAAAAAATATAAGTTGTTCAATAAAAAATAATTAAAATACATTTGTCGTGTTTCGGCGTATCAAAGTAAATATTATTGGAAATACTGTTTATAAAGCGCTTTTTGAAAAATATCAGGAAGATTATTAAAAATAAACAAAATAACGTTGTCCAACTGAGGAATTATTGTTTAAAACATAAAATACATTGAAAACAGAAGAAAAAATAAAATATTACGATTAGATTGTATCAGACCGGGACTAATTTGGATTATTATACTTGACACAAGAAAGAAATCAGAGTATAATTTATCATTTTATTGACAGTGAGGTGAAATTTGTGGTATAATGTCATAGACAAAAGAAGAGGTGATTGGTATGGTTGAGAAAAACGCTCTGTGCCAGATTAAAAAAGAGATGGAAGCCTGTATTGGTAAAAGGATTCAGTTGAAAACCAATAAGGGCCGGAAAAAGACCATGGTAAAAGAAGGCATCCTGGAGTCAACTTATCCCAGTATTTTTACAGTCCGCTTCGAAAACGATTTTAAAAATGTCCGTAAAGTATCTTACAGCTATACCGATGTACTAACCAACACCGTCGAAATAAAAGTTTGTGGCAGCAATAAGATGATAGTATAACCTGGGTATTAATATATCGGTATGTAATATCACAATAGCATTTAAAGTTTAAGAAAAAATTCCGGCATTTCCGGAATTTTTTACACTCACTTCTGCCGTATTGGTGCATTTTACCAGTCCTTGTAACCCAACAGTATTTATGATAAACTAATATCAAGTTGAATTAGTTCTCTTTTTAAATCTCATTTTTAGCCTTAATTGATCCATGAAAGCAAAAGACCGTTAATTTACACATGATGGGGGCTATATGTTACAGAGGCAGTTCTTCCGTAAGATGTTTTTTTCATATATAGCAATAATTTTTATATCCTTTTTTGTTTATACTGCCGTGGTTCTTTATGAAAACCATATAATCAGCCAGGAAAGAATAGAACGACTTTGCGAAGTGATAGCCGAGGAAGTAAGCGGTACGCTGAAAAAAAGAATTCTCTATGCCGAAAACATTGTCCTGAACCTGAATTACTCACAGTCGTTAAAAAAGCTTTATTTAAGCCATGTTACAGGTTCTGCGCTTGATTCGTATACACTGTCACTGATAAGGGACGAACTTAAAGTAACCCAGACATCCAGTGGTCTGATGGTTGACGGAACAATCATTTTCCTTGACTACAGCAACAGGGCATATACCAGCAGCGGAATTATAAGCATGAGCGACACTTATAAAAAACTGAACAGGGACATGCCCCATATTTCAATAGGAACTGTAAGGGAACTGCTGGGATTTGACGATACCAGGAGGTTCGTTTTTAACCAGGAATATCTTATCTACTGCGACGACTACACGTATCAAAACGGTTCAAATATAGGCCTTATCTGCGTTTTATTCAGTCTTGACACATTGAAATCAGACATAGCTAAAATACTGGATTCGGGCTTCGGGGTTGAAATTGTCCTAAACGGAAAAGAAGTTCTGAATGTGGGAGTTACTAAGGGAACCGAGTATTCGGTGGAATCGGATATCCTGCCCGAAGTTTCGGTTAAGCTGTATGCACCCAGGGGGCAGCTGATGAAAGAAAGCTTTCATCTTATTGTGATGCTGGCTTTAATTTTTGTTATGTCGGCAACGTTAATTGCATTGGCATACTGGTTTTCAAGGAAGAACTACCAGCCCATCAACCGGATTGAGAATCTGGTAATAACGCAGAACAAAGACAGGGAAGCTGCACAGTTTTCTTCGGCATATCCAAATGAAAGCGAAATGGATTGCATTATCCGCGGAATACAGAACCTTATAGGTGAAAAGAACAGGTACCAGGAAAAAATGCTTACAATCACTCCATATGCGCAAACGGGTATGCTGCACGGCGTTCTGATCGGCAACATGGAGAAGGATACTATACAGATATTGACCGAGGAAAACTATCTGGATTTGATTAAGCCGTATTTTATAGTTTCTGTTGTTAACTTTGCCTTTCAGGAGCAGATGCCGGTTGTTGTGAAGTATCACGCAAAAATACAGGAAATAGTAAGAAAAGCCTGTGAACTGTTTTCCACTGAAGAAATTCACCTTGTATACTATAACCGGGACATATGCAATACTTTTCTGATTATAAATTTTGAAAATGATGAACCGATGGATGAACTGTTTTATCAGATACATAAGTATATCCAGGACAATGTAAAGAGATATAAATGTGTTATAACCATAGGTGTTGATATAACAAAGGATAATATCGGAGCCTTGAAGGATGCATGCGAAGGCGCGCTGAACGCCCTGAATGAAATGATAATAGGCGGCAGGGGCACGGTTTATTTTAATGATACTCACAGGTATAGCGATATAGACTACTATTTCCCGAAGAACTTTACCGAGAAACTTACCAAGAGCATTTTGAAAGGAAGGGCTGATGAAATTAAAAGCCTGTTGAATGATATATACCAGAAAAACTGGAACCTGGGTGGTCCGCCAAGCATGTATTATGCACTGGTGGATGAACTTCACCTTTCTATATTAAAATCCCTGAAAGAAATAACCGACTTAAACACTGTCCATGTCAATATAGAAAAAATGAACACAATTGCAACTCTCGAGGAAATTTTCAATTACTATGAAAAAGCCCTTGAATCCATAATTGAATCACTGCAGCAATCCGCAGAGACCCAGGCTGAAGATGAAGAACTTGAAAAGAGAATCCTTGAATTTATTGAGGAAAATATCTGCAACCCGGATATGTCTTTGCAGCTCTTGATTGATTATTTCAATATAAGCAGCAAATATATTTCTCTTTTCTGCAAAAAGCATTACAATACCACATACCTGAGGTACATTCAGAATAAAAGAATTGCCAGGGCATCTACTCTTTAATATTTGGTTTTCCCATTCCCATTTTATTTGCTGTTGCAGTAACGCAAATTTATAACGAGAGATTGCAGAAAGTGGTTCAGATAACAACATACCTTCCGTATTTTATTTCTACGGTAGTGGTATGCGGTATGATTACAAACTTCCTGTCTCCGTCCGGCGGTATTGTAAATATGGCTTTGAATAAATTGGGGATTGAAAGTATTAATTTTCTCAGCCTGCCCCAATGGTTCAGACCAATTTACGTCATTTCGGGCTCGTGGCAGACTTTCGGATTTAACTCAATTATTTATGTTGCAGCAATAATGGGAATTTCACCCGAGTTATACGAGGCTATGAGAATTGACGGAGCCAATAAACGGCAGATTATCACCAACCTGGTTTTCCCGAGCATTCGTCCTACCGTTATCCTTATCCTTATTATGACCCTGGGCAGATTGATGAATGTTGGCTTTGAAAAAGTATATCTCCTTTACAATCCTGCTGTATATGAAACAGCCGACGTTATCCAGACATATGTATACCGTCAGGGTATTCTGAGCAATAACTACAGTTATTCGGCTGCCGTAGGACTGTTTAACTCACTTATAAACTTTGCCATTGTGTTTGTTGCCAACCGTTTAAGCAGAAAGCTCACAGATACTGCTGTATGGTAACATCATTAACTGATTTTATAAACTGATATACGGCGAGGGGTTGCATTATGATGCGAACAGAGAGAAATATTGGAGACAAGATATTCGATACAGTTGTTTATACGTTTATTGCAATTGCTGTAGTAGTTTGTGTTTATCCGTTTATTTACATAGTCAGTGTCTCAATAAGCTCAGGTGCTGCGGTAAACAGGGGCGATGTTTGGCTTTATCCCGTCGACCTGAACTTTGAGGCAATGAAAACCGTGCTCGGGTACAAACAGTTATGGATTTCTTTTGCGAATACGGTTTTCTATACGGTAGCAGGTACATTTCTGAACATAGTTTTTACATGCCTTGCAGCTTATCCTCTTTCAAGGAAGAGCTTCTTCCTCAGAAAGAAATTGAATTTCCTGCTTGCGTTTACCATGTATTTTTCAGGGGGGTTAATCCCCATCTATATTGTTGTAACCGGTCTTGGGCTTTATAATTCGCGATTGGCAATGCTTATTCCGGTTTTAATCAGTGCCTATAACGTTATGATTTGCCGTTCGGCCTTTGAGTCTGTATCCGAAGAACTTTACGAAAATGCTGCCCTGGAGGGTGCAAACGACTTTATTATTCTCTATAGGATAGCAATACCAGTAATAAAGCCAACATTGGCGGTATTGACTTTGTATTACGCAGTTGCACATTACAACGACTTTTTCAATGCAATGTTATATATCAGCGACAGAAACAAGGAACCGCTGCAGTCATTCCTGAGACGTATACTGTTACAGGCTTCAATGGAGATTATGCAGACAACAAGTATTGATATGGCTGCACTCAACCAATCCACGCTCCAGGTTCGTTATGTATGTATTGTAGTTGCCATCATTCCTGTTCTGATATTTGTACCTTTCGTACATAAATACCTTGTCCAGGGTACAATGCTGGGTTCGGTAAAGGGTTAAAAACCATATATTTTGTAAAATACCTCGATATACGTATTTGGCATTACGCCTTTTGCCGGGTATCGGGGAATTTAATAAAACAAAACTTAATTAATCTGCCGCTTAGCGAACGGCAATAACGGAAAAAGGAGGAGAAGTTATGAAAAAACTGGTAGTGATGCTTTTGGTTCTTAGCATGATCTTAACTTTGGCTGCATGCGGTAAAGGTTCGACAACAGGCACAACAACACCTCAGGGGAGTACAACCGCACAGGCAGAAGCTGACGAACATTATGACGGCAAACCACCAATTACCAAAAAATCAGGCCAATCCTTAAAAATTCTTGCCAGGACTTCAAACTACACAAATGTAGACATTGCTAACGCAGAAATAGTTAAAAAAGTTATTGAAAATGCAGGTATATCTGTTAACTGGCAGCTTGTTGATCATGGAAACTATGCTGATTCGGTTGCCCCAATGCTGACATCGGGCAATGTGGATGCAGATATCATTCAGATTCCTGATAAGGATCCAAACCAGACATATATTAAATCGGGATTATTTGTACCCATTGATCAGTATTTTGAATATATGCCCAATTTTACAGCATGGTTGGAAAAGAACCCTGTAATAAAGGCTGAAATAACTGCTGATGACGGTCATATCTATTATGTTCCCGGAACAAACGTAGGTAAGGATTATCAGCCCGTATTGATGTATAACATGGTATGGCTGAAGAAAGCAGGAAAAGATATTCCCAAGACACTGGATGAGTTCGTTGAACTGCTTCGCTACTACAAGGCAAACGACATGAATGGCAACGGAGATCCCAATGATGAAATTCCTATGAGCGTAACAGAAGCATTCCTACCATATATGTTTGGCCCGGCTTTTGGTCTTGACCTTGTAAGCGGCTTCCAGGCTGATGAAAACGGAAATGTAAAATATGCATATGCTGATAAGGAAAACTACAAAAAGTACCTTGAATTCTTAAACGGACTTTATAAAGAAGGGCTTCTTGAGGTTGAATATACATCCCTCAACCGCGATCAGATTACTGAAAGGGTTTCAAAAGATTTAACAGGTATCACCTTCGATTTCAGCTGGCAAATGTCCATGCTTTACAGCCCTTCACTTCCATATTATGACGGAACCGAAGAAACCGGATTTGTAGGTGCTCCGCCGTTGTCCGGAACTTATGAAGGCTTTTATGTAGGCCGTGTTGAACTTGGTAACCTGTTTGGTGTGAATACCAAGTCAAAGAACATAATCCTGGCCTGCAAGTTCCTTGATTATGCAATGAGCGATGAATGCCAGGAAATGTATCAGTGGGGTATAGAAGGCAAGAGCTATGTTATAGAGAACGGAAAGAAGAAGTTCACCGAGCAGGCGAAGGACAACGACTGGCTGCAGCAGTTAGGTATCAATCCTGCATTTGTATATCCGGCACAGCAGTCGGTAGCATCCACAGACGAACTTGTTGCTGGCTGGCATGCAAAGAAAAATGCAGAAATCAGACAATATGTAAAAGATCCATGGCCTTTTATCTATTCAACCGAGGATGAGGCAGATATCATCAATACTTACTATGTAGATATTGAAACTTATGTTAAGGAAAATTCAACAGCATTCATTACCGGTACAAGAAGCCTTAGCGAATTTGATGCTTACATAGCAGGGCTTGATTCCCTGAATCTTTCACAGGTTCTTGATGTAAGAAAGGCCCAATACGCACGTTACCTTAAGGCTTTAAAGAACTAAAGAAGCATGAAAGGAAGCATGGGGCCTGTTCCGATGCTTCCTGACAGATACACAGATAAGGATTGGATTGTCACGATAAACTATTTTTTACCCCAACTCCCTTTTTCTATTGGGAAGGAAGCAGGAGAATCCTTCTCCTGCTTCTTATCATTTTTCTGTAATTAATCTGAAACTTGCATATCAGGAATATTATGAAGACAGGGATTTGCCGAAAATTCAGGCAGCGTCCATGTCCGTTTTTTCCCGCGGTATTATTTACTGCTAAGAAGCCGGAAACTTATTTCCCGGCTTCTGTCGCTTTAATGTGTCCCGCCGGTCCTGTAATCATTACTTGAGCGTTTATCCGTATCATAGAATATGATATCCCCGTCCTGAAGCTGAAAGGTTGCGCCATGACAGTCGGTCTTTATATATGAAAACCCCTCGCGCTCAAACATGTTACAATTCGGTGCTCCCCAATAACTTAATATTGGGTTGCTGAAATCATCATTCCTTACCGTTTCTATGCTGAAATTAACAATAATGTATCCATCCTTGAGCCAAAAGCTTTCTTTCCCGGTTAGCCCGTTATTTTTCCTGCCATATTCGGCCACGTCAAAACCAACAGGGGCAGCATAAACATCGTTGGGAAGGTAATACTCGCCATACCATTTCTGCACTGATTTACCAGCCTTGTTTTGATCAACGCCTGAAGGCAGGGAATTTGTTTCACCGATAAATGTCCTCTGGTATTTTGAAAGTATTATCCTGTCGAACCATCCAATCTGCGTTAGCCTGTTCCTGAAGAAATTTTCATCTAAACCAAGTACCTGTGCAGTGTACAGTATTTCTTCATCAGGAACGTTACGGTAAACATCCCCAAGCTTCATAAATTTAGGATTATCCCTGTTTATTCCTGTGGATTCAATCTTGACAAAATAGTTCATTTTTCGGTTAAACTCCTCATGATACCATAAATCAACCTTCTGCCTTCCTGTTCCGTCCTTTTTTACATAATAGAATTCCGGCTTGATGCTGATATAATCTTTATCCCGGTAATACTCTCCAACGGTTGTAAGGTCAAACCTGAACGTATATCCTGTTTTTAACGCTCCCCGGTTTTTATATCGGGCATGGCTTCCTTCCAGAATAGGAAGTGTAAACAGTTGATCTATGCCACGAGGCCTTCCTTCCTCATCCTTAGTACCGACATAGTAATAATTGCCTGTATGCTCCAATGTGCTTTCATTTCTTCTGAACACGTTCAGCCACAGCTTGTCCGTGATATCAGTTATTTTAAACCCGTAAATTCTCCCGATTACGCGTACAGGGCTGTTTCTGACAGCTACATAATTATCCGGATTGAGATTTGCAAGGTTCTCGGTATTGTCCAAATCAGGAGCATTCACTGCTATCTGCCTGAACTGAACCTCGTAATCCCCTTCAGGCACCCATGTGGGAATGTAAATATTCAATTCGTCATATGCCGAATCCATTGGTATTGGAAACCAGGTATTTTCGGGCACGAAATATGCGTTGTCGGGTTTATCTGTACCTATGTATACATCAAAGGGGAACCGTACCTGCCTTTCCCCTGTGTATTTCCTGCAATCCATAGCTCCATTTAAGCTGTAGCCTTTAATTTTCAGGTGTTCGCCAACGGTAAGAACCCTTATGCGTGACGGTCGCCCCAGCACAAGCGCAGAACGGCTTCTGTCAGGATAAAGAGTCTGGTCATTGTTCACATCATCCAGAACACCTGAATTACATACAACAGGTGTATGTACCCTTACGCTGTTAATGTGAGATATTGGAATTTCCAGTGTTTCATTTCTTACAGCGTTTACTGTTTCGGGCAGCCTTCTGTATGTAACTTTTCCGCTGCTTACATGCACCCCGTTTAAAGTGTTGTCAGGAATTGTAAGACCATTTTTGAAAAAAGCATTTTCATGGCATATAGCGCTTTCGGGAATTTTTATAGGATCTGTTGTGTCACCGTTTACTGAAACTGTGTTGTCCATTATTTTAATGCCGTTAAATACCAACAGATCATTTTTAGTCCTGTATTGATCAATAGAGTTCTCAACAGTCTTACCGGGGTTTGAAATAGTAGGAACAGACGGCCTTGAAGTACCACCGTCTATTTTTTCACTTCCAAGATCTATAACATATGAGCCAATTTGAGAATCATAAACAACGGTACCTGACGATATTGCATCTGAAAAAGGATCGTTCAGGACATGAGCTGATATGTTTTCACTGTGGGACAGAGTAATTTCGGGTACAGATATTCCTTGCTGCCGGATGTTTATACTCCCGCCTGGTAATGCTTTATTGGTCACTGTTGCCTCATCCGGAACAAATACCTCAAGATGGTCAACAGTCCAGTAAGAATAGCTGCGTGTCACTGTATACGGATCGGAATAAACAACTACAGTATCATGCATATCCACCCAGTTTGAAACCCAACTGTCATGACCCGGGCAATAATCTTCTATTCCATCGCCATCTGTATCACGGCATCCTGTATAGCTGTGCCCCGGACAGTCATCATTGATTCCGTCGCCATCAGAATCTTCACAGTATGTACCACGTACATGATAGTAAGTACCAGAACCGCAGTCTGTTTTCTCATAGTAACCCCTGTCTTCTTCCCAGGTAAGGTGATATGTTTTCCTTATACGTATTGTTTCACTTATCGAGTATGTATGTTCTGTGAAGGTTGTGTCATACAGGTATTCCTTTGTTTTTATGTTTACATATAAATTCTCCCGGACGGGGATTCCCAGGCTCACATCAAACTTTTCATTTCCCCTGTCATCAGCGGCTATTTTGCAGTCTGAATCATGGTTCATATGGGAATCATCAACAGGGCTGAGGTTTTCCGGGATGGTTCGGTTAACAGGTGTTGGAGTCGGGACTGATGTTGGAGCAGGGGAGGGAGTTGGACTCGGCGTCGGTGTTACAGTTGCTTCGGGGTAAACGGCATAATAATCAATTCGTATCGGGTACCAGAAGCGTATTGATATTGCTCCGGCATTTGCAAAGGTTCCATACCCAATACGAAGGTTATCACTCAACTCATTTACTCTGCCTTCCGGGGTTTCTTTCGTGGTAACCGAAAAACCCGGTACTAAATTTCCGGATATATCCTGTATGCCATAAAACGGGATCGTATGCCTGTCCCCATAAGCCGGATCTGGAGAATATGCTTCACCTGCAATCGAACCGTCATGATGATACATGGCATACCCGAGGCTTCCAAAGCCGGTTTGAACAAGGGGGATGCGGTGGGGGTAATGGAATTGCAACACTCTTTGAAGGCTTGTATTTCGTATACAGTTTAGTTTTGGTAATGCTCTGATAACTAAATAATTATCGTACATATTATACTCAGGTTTTTCGGGTAAATCATGGAGTAAACCTGCTGGCAGTTGATCATAATTAAAAAATTTCATTGGATTAATATTTTCATCAGAATACCTAAGGGTTCCGGTGTCAATATTCATTACCGGGGTTATTGTTGCACCAACAGCCAATGCATCCAACACTTCCTGCGGATGATATATTTTATACTCTAAAACAAATCCATTCTCATATATTTTTCTTTTTAGAAAATCCGGATCAGTCCAATTATAAGCAGCCGATTCATTGTCATATATTGTGATCTGCTTTAAACCACTTTCAGTGTTAATCGATGCTTTCCAGTACCCTCCGGAATAGTGCCAGAACTCTATTAATTTCCAACCGCCTCTGGTTGCAATCAGTTCACCAATATTATCTGGTGGTGTGCCTATAATCAGTTTTTCAAAAGAATCTGCTTTAGACGGAATTGAAAAAAAGCAGTAAAGGGGGAGAGTTAATGCTAATATTAATAACACATATGTAAACTTCTTTACCATTCAAAGAACCCCCTGGCATCAAATGGATAACCACCATCAAATCCACCATATTGATCATCTACACTATATTTCCCAGCGGTAAATGAAATCCAATGATACCCCCCACTTGCAGCTGTCGACGAAGACTTTATTTCACATATTAAAACTAGTGCTATAATATTATTTTTACTTGTATAAAGGGGCATGTCGAATGTTTTTCCGTTAGAAGATGGTAATCTGAATTCTGGAATATCATTTTTTTCATTAGTGAGGACACTTTCAGAAAACCCTAAGTCAGTCGGTTCTTTAACACTACAATGTATTGCAATCATCCACTCATACCCATCAGGTAATTCCGGAATATACCCCCGCACTCTGGCTTTGCCCTCATGCTCGTAAAACTTTAGATATTCGAGAAACACACCCACAAATTCTTCTGCTTTGAGTATTCCCATTGCGCCATTGGACGGGTTCACAATATCTTTTGACGGATCGAATTTTATCCCTTCAACTTCAACAACTCCATTGCCCAAATCCTTTTTCGGGGGACGGCTGAGTTCACTTACCGGAATTGGCGTTGGGCTTGGGTTCGCCGCAACCGGCAAATCCACTCTTTTTCTTGCGGACGGGTCAATTAATCTTCGTATTATTGCAACCGCTTCTGCTCTTGTAAGGATGTTTTTCGGTTTAAATTCCCCATCTGGAAAACCTGTCAAAATGCCCAGGTCATAAAATTTAACAACACTGGCTTTTATATATGGGGATATACTGTGATAGTCCTTTATCAGGCTGCTGACTGCTATAGGATCCCGGTATTCATCATCGTCTGCTATGTCATCAAAAGCCCTTCCCGCAATCAGTGCCATATCCCCGCGGGTTATAGGCTTTTTATACCCGGCATAAGGGTCTTCATCCGTCTTAAAAACTAAATGAATATCCTGCCACGGAATGATATACCCTTCCTCAATGGCTTTTTCTATGTAAGTAGAAGCCCAGTATTCCTTGCCGTTTTCAACCTTGTGGCCCTTTATTGTTACTATAAGTTTTATATACATGTCTACAGTAAGGGTTTCATGCGGCCTGAAAGTTCCGTCGGGATATCCGGCAAAGATCTTCCTTTCATCCTTCAGAATGTACTGCAAATCTTCATAGTACCATTCAGATTCAGGAACATCCGAAAAATTTATTGTCCCTTCAGCAGCGGAGACGATATTTCCGGGAAATATAAAATACGGAATGTTTCTGTAGATGGACAAAATGTTCAGAATCAAAGAGACAATAACCAACTGGGCGATCTTTTTCACCGATACCTTCATGGCTTTCACTCCCCTGATTAAAAGTCAAAGAGTTTACCGGATACAACTTAATCTCATTTTTCATTTGTATATTGAAACAGCCGTAAAGACACAATCCATAGTCAGATACTAATCAGTACAAAATAATAAAGTACAATGGCCACATAGATACAATATTTGTAAATATAATATTTATGAATGAAACATATGTCAACAGATTATGTATAAATTGCATAATTTTGTGCATAAATTGCAATGCCTTCTCTTTATATAAGTGTCATATTTTGAGGACAACATCCATATATATTACAAAACGTATTTTGTATCCTTAAGGGGGATTAATATGTCAGTTGAGTTAATAAAAAAACCCATCAATTTGTATCAGGTTATAGATGAGCAGCAAAAGGAAGAACTCATGGAAACAGGTATTATTGTGCCTGACAGTAAACCTGACGTGCTTGACGTGCTTGCAGTGGATTCCAATGTTATCGTAAAAACCCGTGAAAAAACGGGCAGAGTTATGGAAATAGGCGGAGATCTGTCCTTCCAGGTTATATACAGGGCAGATAACCAGGAGCAAAGCATTGAGGCCATAAATGTCAATACCCAATGGTCGGTTTCATGCAGCTATCCTGCCAGGGAAGAAGACATATACACCATTGTCAGAAGCACTGTTGAACACACTAATGTTGATATTGTAAACGGAAGAAAGTTAAGTGCCAAATCGGTTGTGAAGCTGAATGTAAAATATTTGGCGGTGCAAAGCATCGAGGCCGGTGAAAACGTTCAGGGGGAAAATGTTTACCAGAAGGCGGAACAGCAGGATATTGCGATGATAGAAGATATCGGTGAAAATAATATAAACCTTTCTGAACTTCTGGAACTTCCGAACGGAAAACCTGCAATTGATGAAATCCTGTACTGCAATGCCATGCTGAAAGATCCTAAAATCTCAGAAAATGATACACTGGAATTCGTTCTCGATTTGAATATACTGTATCGTCCTGATAACGACAGCAACCAGGTAGAGAACGCATATTTTGAAATCCCTGTTTCGAAAAGCCTTGAACTGAACAAGTATTATACCAACCTTTCGGTCAATGGTGTAATCAAATCCATCAATGTAAAACCCGATGAGGATCTTGACGGCTTGTTAACCCGAATCAGGGTCGAAGGCGAGATAGGTGCAGAGTATATCCTTTACTCACGGGAAAATGTTAACCTTGTAAACGATGCATATTCCCCGGACTATGATTTTGAGCTGGAGAAAAAGCCTGTTACCGTAAGTGTGGAAGAGCAGGATATAACTGAAAATATCCAGGTAAGCGCGAATCTTCCGCTGGATTGTGGCGGAGATACCCTGGAGGAAATACTTAATGTCTGTGTAAAGCCAAGGCTCCTGTCTGTTGAAAATACCGGATCGGATATGGAAATAAACGGCTGCCTTAATGTTTTTGCTATTTATGGAACGGGGCTTGACATGAGAATTTTGCGCGGAGCTAACCAGGAAGTGCAGTTTTCGCATCGCATGACCCTGCCTGAAGCAAATGCAGCCTATGACAATGATGTTCAGTTGATAGTAGATAACAGCAACTTTGATATTGTATCCGACAACGAACTGGGAATAAAGGCAGATGTGAAAATCAAGGTGCATATATCCAAGAAAGCAAATATTAACATAGTTACAGGGGTTAAAGGCGTAAAACCGGCAGACAGGAAAGAAAACCCGCCGATACTGATATACTATACTCAGGATGGGGATACATTGTGGAGTATTGCAAGGAAATACAGGGTTTCAATCCAGAAAATTATGAATGACAATGGAATGACCGAAGAAATAGAACCCGAGGCAGGACGAAAGATATTCCTGATAGGGTAGAAAATATATAAAAAAAGAATGAAACATGATATTCAAATGTGGTGGAGACAGGTGATTTTCCCTGTCTTTTTTGTTGTATAAAATGTATTTTGTATTCATAAAATGTTGCTCTTTTCAAATTTTTATTATAAAATTGATATAAGCATTGCTAAATAAAGCATTATCAGTTAGCATCTTGAAGCAATAATAATCCGAGCTTTACTACCACAAAAAAGCCGTTTATATTTATTATAAAGTTCAAGCTGCAAATACAAGTATTTTGCAACAGGATGGCCTTATAAAATAGTTTTAAAACTATAGATAACAAATTATAACTGATATAGAAAAATAATACATTATTTAAAACTATAAAAAGGTAAGGAAAACATATTGGAAAGCATAAAACTTAGGGCTCAGGCCAAAATTAATTTATCGCTGGATGTTACGGGAAGACTTGAAAACGGTTATCATACATTGCAGATGATTATGCAGACAATATCCCTGTGTGATGAGGTATTTCTTGAAAAAACACAGGAAGGTATAGAAATTTTGTGTGATAACCACGATCTTCCATGTGATGAAAAAAATATATGCCACAAGGCGGCAAAGGAATTCTTTAATCAAACCAACCTACAGAATGCCGGAGTACGAATACAGATAAAAAAAAGAATTCCGATCGGAGCAGGGCTTGCAGGTGGAAGTACCGACGCTGCGGCAGTTTTGAAGGGTTTGAATATTCTGTATAATACGAATTTACATCTGTCCGGACTTGCTGAAATAGGTCTTAAATGCGGTGCAGATGTACCTTTTTGCCTTTATGGCGGTACCTGCCTCGCCGAAGGGATAGGCGAAAAACTTACAAGGCTGCCTTCCTTCGACGGTGTCAGTGCAGTGGTCGTAATGCCGGAGTTTTCAGTATCCACACAATGGGTGTATAAAAACTACAGCATGGAAGACAGTAAGAAACACCCTGATACAAAAGCACTTATTGAGGCCATTAAATCGAAAAATATTGAGAAGGTTGCCCGGGGAATGAGAAATGTCCTTGAAAGTGTGACCACGGTAAAATACCCGGAGATAAATGAAATAAAATATGTATTGAAGAATTTGGGTGCGTTGGGCAGTATGATGAGCGGCAGCGGGCCGTCGGTGTTTGGACTGTTTGAAAACGCTGATAAAGCCGGTGCTGCTTTCAATGACCTGAAAAAGATTTACAAGCAAGTCTATTTAGTTTCCACAACAGACGGAGGAGAAATCTATGGCGAAGATAACTAAAATCAAAATGGATGATTATATGCCCTTACGGGACGTTATTTTCAACACACTTCGTGATGCAATTGTATCGGGAGAATTAAAACCCGGGGAAAGATTAATGGAAGTAACTCTCGCCGAAAAAATGGGTGTAAGCAGGACCCCGGTAAGGGAAGCTGTCAGAAGGCTGGAAATGGAAGGCCTTGTAACCATGACTCCGAGAAAGGGAACCCATGTTGCAGAACTGTCGGTTAAAGACATAATGGATGTTCTTGAAGTGCGGGCTGCATTAGACAAGCTCGCAACCGAGCTTGCTGCAAAAAGGGCCAAACCCGAGAATATCAGGCAGCTTGAAAATATCCATAAACAGTATATTGCCTGCCTGCAGAAAGAAAACATTCCAGGAGCGATTAAAAAGGATGTTGAATTCCATGAAGTAATATACAGCGCAGCAGGAAACAACAAGCTTACCAGTGTTGCAGGAAACTTAAGAGAGCAGATATACCGCTTCCGTGTACTTTATATGAAGGATTTTTCCAATGCCGAGGAAGTACTGAAAGAACACCAGGCCATGTTGCAGGCTATACAGGAAGGAAATTGGGAACTTGCAGGGAACCTTGCAAAAGAGCATATTGTACATCAGCAGGAAACAATTATACAAAAAATGGAGCAAAAATAGCTTAACTCATTCTTGTTTTATGTTTTTTTTTATGATAGAATCAAATCTGCTGTCGTAAATCCTTGCTCCGTTAAGACGGGGCCGTAGTCCAAAAGGAGGTGAATGAGTAATGATTAAATATGAATCCATATTCGTAGTTAGTACTCTGCTGGAAGAAGAGAAGATCAGGGAAATTATCGACAGGGTGAAATCTGTTATAGAGTCATCCGCCCAACTGGAAAAGATTGATGAGTGGGGAAAGAAGAGACTGGCTTACGAAGTCAACAAGCAAAAAGAAGGGTACTATGTACTGGTTCATTTTACAGCAGAGCCAACATTCCCGGTTGAACTGGAAAGAATATATAAGATTACCGAAGGCGTTATCAAGTATATCATAGTTAAACGCGACGAGAAGGAATAAGCTTTGGTAGTTTATCCCAAGCTATTGGAGGTTGAATGTATGAACAAGGTCATTTTAATGGGGCGTTTGACAGCAGACCCCGAACTCAGATACACCACAAGCAGTAACATCCCGGTGTGCCGTTTTAGACTCGCAGTGGATCGGCCATTTCAGAAGTCAGGAGAGGACAGACAGGCAGATTTTTTCAGAATAGTTGCATGGAGAAGTACAGCCGAGTTTGCCGGAAAATACTTCAAAAAAGGCATGCGCGTCCTTATTGAAGGATATTTGAGAAACAGCGATTACGAGGATAATCAGGGTGTACGCCATTATTCGGTTGAAGTTCATGCCGAAAGAGTATTTTTTGCCGACTCGAAAAGGGATGACGTACCTGGTGGTGGGTTTTCACAACCTTCATATGGGGTACCTACACAGCATAACGCTCCTGCTCCCGAACCTGAGCCAGGAGACGGATTTTTCCCGTTATCAGATGATGATGACGATCTGCCATTTTAATACTAAAACTTTGAAAATACCTAATGAACCATTAACACACGATTTAATAATCACATTAATCACATACAACAAAAACGCCCTTTTATTTAAAAATAAAAGGGTCTTTTTTTGCCCGTTGTTACTTGCCAATTTCCTTCCTATACTATAATATATCAACATGGCTGCTAATCCCATTAAGGACGGTATGGTCACAGTAACACGCCTTCGAAATGGCATTGCTTCCAAAGTAATTTCTTCTGTTTAAAAAATTATATGTCGAAACATGATATAATTAACAAAGGATAAAGCGTAGGAGGTAGTAAAAGGTGCGATATGTAGCAGGAGTTGCATTCGCAGTTGCAGCATTCATACTGGTGTTTTTATGCATTCCTGAAACAGGTATAATTTATACACACGACACACTGTCGTACGATTATGCTGCATCAACATTTATTGAATCAGGTACTTTGAAATACTTCGGCTACGATACACCTGTTATACAGTGGCCACCTTTTTATATATTGGTTCTGGCAGGTTTAAAAGCCCTGGGAATTACCGTTGAAGAAGGCGTTGTGTGGCTTAATGCAGGCCTGTTTGCATACCTTCTTTATGTATCTGCCATATACCTGTTTGACAATTTAAAAGTAAAAGCGCTTTCAATACCTGCGCTTATTCTTTTGACTTTGTCGGTTCCAATTATTTATGTTTCGGGATATGGATGGTCGGAGATGCTTTTTATTTTCCTTTCCGTATTATCCATGGTTCTGATGCTTATGTATATAAAAAGAAGAAAAAATTCGTGGTTTTTATCATGCGCTTTGGTATCAAGCCTCTGTTGGCTTACGCGTTATATCGGAATTACTGTTATTGCAGCACTGGCACTTGTCCTCTTTATATCCGAGAAACCTTTTTATCAAAGATTAAAAATGACTTTTACCTATTGTGTTTTTTCATGCTTTCCAATGAGCCTCTGGGTTTTAAGGAATTATCTTCTGTCCGGTACATTTACAGGCGGGAGGCAGCCCGGCGACTATACCCTTAATGATAATATTGAGTACTCCCTTTCGGTTTTTAATGAATGGTTTTCATTTGCATTCCCGAAAATTACGTATATATCTTTGATATATCTTGGTTTTCTTATGCTCCTTGCCATTCCGCTGAAAAGGGCAAAAGAGGAAAACATTGATGGATATACACCGGATTTACCGGCAAACTTTCTTATAGTTGTGTTTTACTCTGCCGTTTTACTGTATTCTGCAACAAGCACCGCAATGGATCCGATAAACAGCAGACTATGGTCGCCGGTATACCCGTTTTTGGTCTTTGCCGTTATATTCCTTGCAGATTTGCTAATAAGAAATATTAAATACAAAAGTACAAAAGCTTTCTTCGCGGCAGGGTTCATTGTATTTGCGATTATTTTTGCGGTTAATCCTGCTATGTGGATACAGAGTGAAGGATTCCCGAGAAAATATGCCATGCTGGGTTCTAAGCAGGCATTGGAAATAAAAAACTCACCGGTTTTGGCACTGACTATGGAGACATTGGAGCCATCGGAAAACACCCTTGTTATAAGCAATGAGGCGTCAATTCTGACAGTACACACCGGCCTTAAATGCTACTATCCGCCAAAAAAAGAGGGAATACCGCTATACATGTTCAGCCAATACAGTGAAAGAATAAAGGATTACCAGAATATTTATCTTGTCTGGTCGGGGCCGTTTGATTCCGAAAGCTTCATGGATGTAGCCCAGTTCGGCGAGATATTTAATATGGAGAAAATGGCTCAGAATAATTACTGCGTGATATACCGTTTAAGATAAAAAAATGTGAGCACAATTGCTAATAAGAATATTTACATATATAATATAGCAGTCGGTGCATAATCAAAGATTAACACGGGAGAAAAATGGTTGGTAAGATGCTGAGACTTTTGCGTCCTAAACAATGGGTTAAAAATATATTTGTACTTGTACCTCTTGTCTTCTCAAAAACATTTACAGATCCAATGTGCATAATCAAGGCATTAGGTGCATTTATCTGCTTTATAGCAATATCGTCATCAATATATATTTTAAACGACATAATCGACATTGAGAAAGACAGGCTGCACGAGACAAAGCGGTTCAGGCCCCTTGCCTCGGGAGAGGTCTCAATAGGTGCTGCTGTAATATTAATGGTGGTGCTTTTGATATCCGGCCTTGTCCTGGCGTTTTTAATAAACCCTTATGTAGTGCTTTGCATGGTGGCATATATAATAATCAATATTCTTTATACGCTGTTTTTTAAAAAAGTCGTGATACTGGATATAATGATCATTGCCATCGGATTTGTTATAAGGGTAATTGCCGGAGCGGTTGCAATTAAAGTATATATATCGTCATGGGTTCTGCTTTGTTCATTCTTTATTGCGCTTTGCCTGGCTGCGGGAAAACGGAAAACAGAAAAGGCAAGCCTTCAGGAATCTTCGGTTAAACACAGGAAAGTTCTGTCGTATTATACCGACGAATTTTTGAAAGGGCTGATACAGATAAGCATTACCGGAACCACAATAACATATTCGCTTTACACCATTTTGGAATATGATGTTCAAAGCCCGCTGGTAACAATTCTTTTTGTCGTGTTTGGCCTGTTTCGCTACATGCAGCTTGTTTTTGAAGACAGCGAAGGAAGGCTTCCCGAAGAACTTATTCTGACGGATAAGCCACTGCTTCTGAGCATTTTCCTTTTTGGTGCCGCCTGGATAATCATATTCCTTACACTGTAACAAGCCAGAATATTACATTATTCTTCTTATTATTAAAGCTTAATTTGCTTAAACATGGTATAATAATGAAGATAAGATAAAAATTTAAAATAATAATTTTAAAGGAGAAATGATGTTAAGAGCACTTATAAATTTGATGTTAAAAAGGCCGATTCTGGCCATATACGATGTTACAAAGCTTTGCAACCAGCGTTGCCTGATGTGCAATATATGGAAAACCCAAAGCAACGACATGGATCTTGGAAAGCTTGAAACAGAAGTTAAAAAACTAAGCCGTTTTGGCATCCGCTATGTTTTCATCCAGGGCGGAGAGCCTTTAATACGTAAAGATATAATAGAGGTAATTGATCTTTTCCTGAAATATCGCATTAAGCCTACTGTTATCACAAACGGTATTTTGCTTACACCGGAGATTGCCGCGGAAATTGCAAAAAGGCGCTGCAATCTTGCTATAAGCATCGACTCAATGGATCCCGAACTCTTCGCAAAATTAAGAGGTGTTGATAAACTTCAACAGGTTTTGGACAATATTGAGAAAATATATAAAATGGAGAGGAAGGGAAACTGGTCAATAACCACAACAATAACCGGATTATCGAAATTTACCGATGTTAAAAAGATTGAGCAGTTTGCCATTGATCACAATTTCATGTATGCCATCCGCCCTTATATCTTTGTCAGGGGCGTGGCAGGAAAAAAGAACGATGAGCTTATGTACCAGTGGAAGGATGTCGCCGAGATATTCCTGTACATGTCAGCAAAGGCAAAGGAAAACAACTTCCTTGCATACCTTGTATACCAGGAGCATATCAGGTATATAAAGGGAGAGGGCATGCCGATGTGTGACGCAGCACGGTATTCTTTCGTCATGACAGAAACCGGCGCAAAAAGCCCATGCATAGAGTTTACCGATGTAAACTTTAATCTCGAAACATTTAAAAAAGACAGGAAAACCTTCTGCAAAAGGCTTGAGGAGTGTAACAAAACAACACCGTGTTTCTATAACGATGCCAGGGAAATAGGAGTCCTGTGGCGTAAAAAGTGGTTAATACTTCTTAATGCTCCAACGGTAATCAAACAGCTTATGCAATACGGAAATTTCTTTTAAGTACGGCGCAGGCTGATAATGCCAGCGCTTTAAAAAATTTATTAACTAATATTCTTTTGCCATGGAGGTTTGGTTATGAACGTATTTATTACCGGTGCATCGGGCTTTGTAGGAAGCCATTTGGTTAAAGCGCTGTCCAGAGACAGCTCAATAAACCACATTTTTGCCCTGTACAGAAAAGAAGAGCAAATTGCTTTCCTGCCGAAAGTGAACCCGGTAATCGGTGATTTAAGCAAATTACCTGGTATCAAGTGCGATGCATCAATAGATATATTGATCCATCTTGCAGGATATTTCAAAAACGAATCAAAAAAGCTCTGCGAAAGCATAAACCTTCAGGGCACCATGAATGCCATCTCCTTTTGCAGGAATAACGGCATTAAGAAGATACTTTTTTACAGTACAATAAACGTAGATTTAAAATCCAAAGGCTTATATGCCAGCACAAAACTAATGGCTGAGGAAGAGGTTAAAAAAAGCGGGCTGGAATATATGATTGTAAGGCCGGCTTTGATATTTGAAGGAAGAAAGGGAAGCCTCGGCAAAGTAATGGGCTATGCAGAAAAGCTCCCGTTTGTGCCTGTGTTCGGAAACGGAAAAGCAAAGGAGCAGCCCATACATATTGATGAACTGATTGATTTGACAATGGCAATGATAAAGGATTTCAAGCCGGGCACCACCCTTTATGCAGCGGGAAAGGATGCAATGACATTCAAAGAAATGGTACAGATTATTGCCCTGACAATAAATAAAAAAGGAAGGATTCTTCCTATCCCGGCAAAACCTGTGCACGCAGTTTTAAGGCTTTTTGAGAAAGCAGGGATTCATATCGGGATATCATCAGAACAGGTTGCGCATATGAGTGAAGATCTCGTTGCAGACATGGATGAAACTCTTAACTTATACCCCATTGAACTTAAATCTTTTGAAGAAAACATCCGCAAAAAATAGGTCAGAATGTACTGTCGTGTAAGGACGGTGTTATAATGCTGTCTGTAGTTATACCTGTATATAATGAAGAAAAACAGATTGAAAAAACAGTTAATATAGTAAAAAATACAATTTCTCCGCTGGATGAAAATTTTGAAATAATAATCATAGATGACGGCTCGAGCGATAATACATGGGATGTATTAAAGGATTTGGCGGGCAAAACTCCTGAACTTTCAATATACAGGTTCAGCCGCAATTTCGGGAAAGAAGCTGCGATTATGGCAGGCCTTTCAAATGCGAAAGGTGATGCCTGCATTACGATGGACGCCGACCTGCAGCACCCGCCGGGCCTCATACCTGAGATGGTAAGCCTTTGGAAAGAAGGCTTTGAAGTGGTCGAAGCCGTTAAAAAGGACAGGGGCAAAGAAACGTCATTAAGCCGTTTTTCTGCTTCGCTGTTTTATAGAATCATGCACCGGTTATCGGGTTTTAACCTGGAAAATGCCTCTGACTATAAACTCCTGGACAGGAAAGTGGTTCAGGCAATAATCCAGATGCCTGAAAGAGAAACTTTTTTCCGGGGCCTTACAGCCTGGGTGGGATATAAAAAAACAGAGGTATATTTCAGCGTGCCAGAAAGGGAAACAGGGGAAAGCGGCTGGTCAAGATGGAAACTGTTCCGCTTGGCTATAACTGCATTTACGTCGTTTTCATCCCTCCCGCTGCAGTTTGTTACATTCATAGGGGTACTTTTCATGATAGGCTCAATTATTCTTGGTATTCAAACATTAATTATGAAACTTAAGGGCTGGGCCATAGGCGGATTTACAACGGTTATACTGCTTCTTTTAATTATCGGAAGCTGCCTTATGATAAGCCTTGGCCTGATAGGAATATACATTGCCCGTATATATAATGAAGTAAAATCCAGACCAAGATATATAATTTCAGAAAAATATGGAAAAGATAAATAGGCATCTTACTAAATATTCCAGATAGAATAAGTTTTACAGGGGACTTTATGCAAAAGACGATAAAAATAGGATCTTTTACACCGAAAAATAATATTTTCCTTGCACCAATGGCAGGCGTAACAGATATGCCTTTCCGTTACCTGTGTTCCAAGATGGGAGCAGGACTTACATATACCGAAATGATAAGCAGCAAGGGTATGTACTATAATGATAAAAAAACAGAGCGCCTTACAATAACCCATCCTGTTGAAACACCATGCGCAGTGCAGATTTTCGGGTCAGAGCCCGGCATTATGGCAAGGGCTGCCGAAAAATTAAGCAGAAGGGATGATATTGCAATAATCGATATCAATATGGGATGCCCTGCGCCAAAGGTTGTTAAAAACAATGAGGGGTGTGCTTTAATGCTGAATCGGAAACTGGCATCAGAAATAATTAAGGCTGTTGTTAAGGCGTCCTTAAAACCCGTAACAGTGAAATTCAGAAAAGGATATACCGAAGATATTGCGGTGGATTTCGCAAAATTGGCAGAGGATTCGGGTGCTAATGCTGTTACGGTCCATGGCAGGACCAGGGAGCAAATGTATTCGGGAAATGCAGACTGGGACGTAATAACCCGGGTTAAACAGGCAGTAACAATTCCCGTTATAGGCAATGGCGATATATTTACCCCTGAAGATGCAATGAAAATGTTCAATCAAACGGGGTGCGATGCTGTGATGGTAGCGCGGGGAGCCCAGGGGAATCCCTGGATATTTAAAAGAACCCTTCATTATTTGTTACATGGTGAGTTATTGCCATACCCTACAGACGAGGAAAAGTACAACATTATTTTAGAACATTACAGCATGATGATTGAGCTAAAGGGAGAGGAAACTGCAGTAAAAGAAATGAGAAAGCATATTGCCTGGTACCTGAAGGGTATGCCTGGGGCTTCGGCCCTAAGGGGTGAAATATTCGGTGCTAAAACATTTGAAGAAGTGCTAAGCATCCTAGGCAGATATTTCAGCACTTTATAGTAAATTTACTCAGGAAATATATTTCCAAGATGATCAAAATTGTGGTAAACTAATACTGCTTGGGTGACGATATATTACTTTGCAGGTTCGTTAGCAGACCAAATGTATCTGATTAATTACTGAACTTTGCTATAAAGTTACAATTTGTTTACACATAACCATGGTTTGTTGACGCACCAAAATGCCAGTGATATAATAACGATGAAATTCATGATATGCTAACCACGCATGTCTTGAATTATAAACAAAGTTAGATTATTTAAAAAAGGGAAGCGGCGTAATCTAACTTTGTAAAATAAACAGACCGCTTCTATTAAATTCCAAAAGGGAGGATTTTATTATGAGGAATCTCAAAAAGCTATTTGCAGTTGTCATGGTAGTTGCTATGCTTGCATCAATCATGGTTCCTGCACTCGCAGCTGATGGTGTTCAATATGAAGCCGAAGCTGAAATGCTTAAGGATCTCGGCCTCTTCAAGGGAACAAACAAGGGATTCGAATTAGAGGGTGAATTGACAAGAGAACAAGCTCTTGCTCTGATGATCCGTGTTATGGGCCTTGAAGCTGAAGTTGAGGCAATGAGCGAAGCAGAAGTTGCCGAACAAATGGCTAAGGTAGTAGATCCTGAAACAGTTACAGACTGGGCTAAGCCCTACGTTGCATACGCAATTAAGCATCAACTCACCGACGGTATTGATGCTAAGATTAAGCCAAACGTTAAGTTTGCTGGTCAATTGACCATAACCGGTAAAGAGTTCATTAACTTCATGCTGAAGGGAATGGGCTACGACATGACCGGCAAGTGGGACGAAGTTCTCGCATTTGCTGCTGAGGCTGGAATGCTCTCTGCTAGCCAGGCTGTTAACTTTGGTAATATCGCAGTTCTGAAGAGAGACCATGCTGTTGCTATTATGGCATCTGCTCTCAACGGAACCACTGCTGATGGTATTACTTTGGCTGAAGCTTTAGTTAAGGCTGGAGCAGTTGATGAAGACAAGATGATCGAGTATGGTTTCATTACTCCTGCCGTAACTCCAACAGAAGCTCCTGAAGAAATAACTGTTGAAGCTTACGCTGATAATCTTATTCAAGTAGTTGTAGTATTCAGCACTGAGTTGGATGCTGACACAGCTGAAGATGAAGACAACTACAAGATTAAT